>VNIW01000300.1_pt1 | contig 22707 bp, 20 predicted proteins | sample 7248591 | NCBI WGS metagenome assembly VNIW01 (sample SAMN12251776, study PRJNA551026) | human skin metagenome | isolation source: skin samples from patients infected with Netherton Syndrome | host: Homo sapiens | place: France:Paris | reverse complement strand
GAGACTGTCACCAGATGGAGTTGGGGTGGCCGCAGTGGTGTGTTTGCGATCATTTGCCACAGCCCTGGTTGGCACAGGTTTTTGCAGGTAAACATAGCCGGTCAACTGGTTCACGATAATCTCCCCCGAAAATCTCCCTGAGTTACACGCGCCGCCGGTAGGCTCCAAGCGCTACCGCGATGCCCCCTCGCTTTCTCAGTGCATATCAGTATAGGCAGTGGCGGCGCGACCTTGCAGCGCATTGTTTGGCAGAATTGACCCCATGCGTGGATTAGTAGTTGATTATTGTGGAGTTCTCGACGGAGCAGAGGAAGACCGTCGCCGTTGGCGAAAGCTGTTGTCCGCTGCGAAGGCCGAGGGTATCGCCACCGCGATCCTTTCCAACGATCCCGGTGGTGCAGGTGCCGCACCCATTCGCACGTGGTTGGAAGGCGGTTACGTCGATGCTGTCGTGCTGTCCGGTGAAGTAGGCGCAGAAAAACCAGAGCAGAAGGTTTTCGAGATTACTGCGGATCGCCTAGATCTTCCGGTTAATGACCTCGTGTTGGTTGACGACAACATTCTGAACGTCCGCGGTGCCGTGGATGCTGGGATGATCGGTGTGTATTACCAACAGTTCGACCGCGCTGTCGTGGAGATCACAGGCCTGTTTGGCCTCGAGGGTGAGTTCTAGGGCTTCGCTATGAGTGACACTATGCGCGTGTATATCCCCGCCACCTTCGATATTTTGGCTGCGTTGCACCGCGAAGGGGAACATCCCGTTCGCTCAGCGGTTGCTTTTGCTTTAACACCTGCGGTGCGGGAGTTCTATACCGGTGGCGATGAAGAAGAACTGGCTTATAGCGCTTTTCTTGACGCCGCCAAGGCTTCCCTGCGCCTACTTTCCATCGGCGACGAGCAGCGCTTCCCTCACCGTCGCGTGGTTATCAGCGCCGACGTTGATTCCGCCACCGTAACATTGCACCCCGAAGACGGCGAATCTGTTGTTCGCTTGAATCCTCCTCGTATCACGGTTTCACAGCTGGCTGCCATTCATGTGGACGATGCCGATGCGGAGGCTGCTACTTCCAAAGCTATTGAGCTGATCGACGCCGCAGATTTGGGTGACGAAGATGCTGAATTGGCCCTCGGGGATTGCGAGGATAACCTGATGAGCTGGTACGACTGTAAGGAGCTACCGTTCTTGGTTGAGTTGATGTAGCAAAGCGGTTGTTCTACAGCACCTTCCGAACTTGCCATGCAACGGTTTGCATCGTTACTGCATGGCTGGGGTAGGGGTGCGGTTGGTTATGCCTTAGGGCTGGGTTAGAGGTTGTGGTTCGTGAATCAGGCGGAATTAAAGCGAACATCGGGGAAAGCTCTTCGCGTCACTGCTCCCGTAGCCATGGCCTACCTTCCACTGGGAATGGCCCTCGGAGCATATGCGTCATTTCTCGGCTTCCCGCTTTATGTAGCCCCAATAACTGCCTTCCTAGTGTATGCGGGATCGATGGAGTTCTTGTTGCTGGGAATGATCGCGGGTGGTGCAGGCGTAATACAAATCGCAACGAGCACCCTTCTCGTCAACAGCCGACATGCGCTGTATGCATTCTCCTATCCGCAGCACCTGCTCAAGAATTGGTTCGCGCGAATCTATGGCCCGTTTGCGCTCACGGATGAGACATATGCGCTCATCAGCGGGGGATTCAATCCCAAAGACGAGAATGAGCTCATTGCTGCCGAGTTAGCAAATCATATCTACTGGGTGGCCGGAACTTTCATTGGAGCCCTGATGGGCAGCTTTATCCCGGAATCGTTCGATGGATTTAAGTTTTCCCTTACGGGGCTATTCGTCCTGCTTTTTCTGGGGTCCTATAAACAAAGTGACCAAAAGATAGTGACGATTTTCGCGGCAGTTATTGCGATAATCCCAGCCTTGCTATTGCCCAAGGATTATTTTCTGATCGCAGCAATGCTGACCTTTACCCTCATTATCTTTGTGATAGTGAAGATTAAGCAGAAGGAGCAGCTCAATTGATGGTTTCAATAGCGGTAGCAGCTCTGCTCACATTTTTACTTCGGTATATTCCGGTCAAGCTGGCCGCGCGCTTTTCTCCAAAAGGCACTATGACACAGGTCATGGCGTATATGCCCCTAGGCATAATGCTTATCCTCGTGGTCTATACCTTCCTTGTTGCCGAATCGAGCCAGCAAGCAATCCGATTGGGGATCGGTGCCTTGGCCGCGCTTGCTCTGGAGATCAAGTTTGGAAACACCCTGCTGTCCTTCGTATCGGGACTAGTGGTGTTTTCTCTCACGGCGCTATTCATCTAGCACCAGTTGTGCACGGAGCCGAAATCACGCGAGATGGGGCCGCGTGCGGCTACATTTCCCATTCGTTGTTGCTGCGCAGGGCCGCCAGCATTTGTCGCACACCCTCCACTCGACGTGCGGAGGCGCCTTCCAAGCGGTCAAGAGCGCACTCGGGATCGGTGGGTGGTCCCGCATGAGTACAACCACGGGGGCAGTCTTCGATCACAGCACGGAGATCATCAAATACATTCACCACAGTATCGGGGTCCACGTGGGCCAGCCCGAAGCTGCGGATTCCGGGAGTATCGATAATCCAACCACTTCCCGGCAACTCGAGCGCGACCGATTGTGTGGACGTGTGACGTCCTTTGCCCACGCCACTGACCTCACCAGTGGCACGATCTGCGGTGGGCACTAGGCGATTTACCAATGTGGATTTACCCACGCCGGAGTGCCCGATCACACAACTGACGTGGTCTGAAATTACTTCGTTCAGCTCGGAGAGTTCGTCCTCCACACCGCAGGTGACCACACGCACGTCCAGTGCACTGAACTCTGCAGCGAAGTCACGGTAATCAGCGAGATCGGTTTTGGTGAGGCACAACACTGGCTGTAGTCCGCCTACAAATGCTGCCACGAGCGCGCGCTGGACGAAGCCGGCGCGCGGTGGGGGATCGGCGACAGCGGTGACGATGAGCAAATAGTCAGCATTCGCAACCACGATCCGTTCGTAGGGATCCGTGTCATCTGCAGTACGGCGCAGCACGGAGTGCCTTTCATCGAGCCGGACGATGCGTGCCAATGTATCTTTCTTGCCGCTGGTATCGCCTACGACACCCACGCGATCGCCTACGACTACGGCAGTGCGGCCCATTTCTCGGGCGCGCATACAAGTGACGTGTGTTCCGTTTTCTTCGAGCACTACACCCCATCGGCCACGGTCCCGGGAAACCACCATGCCGAACTCAGCATCTTTATGGCTGGGGCGGTCCTTTGTACGTGGGCGTGAACCCTTGCCAGGGCGGATACGCACATCGGATTCATCCCATTGGCGGGAATTTCGACGAGCCAAACTAGCGCTCCAGTCCTAGCATTTGCGCCCAACGGCGACGGAACCCAGGCAGTGTTTTGGCGGTTGTATCGATATCTTCAACCTCAATGCCTTCCACGCATAGCCCAATGATGGCACCAGCGGTTGCCATCCGGTGATCGGCATAGGAAGCCCACTGGCCACCCCGCAGAGGGGCGGGATCGATGATCAAGCCGTCCTCCGTTTCCTGCACACGACCACCCAGAGCGTTGATGTTGGCACTCAAAGCGGCCAAGCGGTTGGTTTCATGCCCTCGCAAGTGCGCAATGCCATACAGGTGGGAACGCGAATCGGCCAACGCGGCCAATGCAACGACTGTTGGGGTCAACTCACCGATATCGTGCATATCCCACGTGATGCCTTTAAGCTCGCCACTTCCGCGCACCTCCAAGCTGGAATCGTGGGCGTGATATTCGCAATTAACACCCATGTCATCGAGCAAAACGCGGAACTGGTCGCCGGGCTGGGTGGTAGTTTGTGGCCAGTTGCCAATCCGAACGTTTCCACCCGTCGCCGCCGCGGCGGCCATGAAAGGGGTGGCGTTGGAGAGATCCGGTTCCACAATCCACGTGCGACCAGCAATCGGGCCAGGTTCTACCGTCCACTCGTTAAAGCTGGTTTCAACTTGCACACCAGCCAAACGCAGCATTTCCAAGGTCATCTCCACGTGGGGCTGGCTAGGCAGAGCGTTGCCTACATTCTTCACGCGTACTCCACGTTCAAAACGCGCACCAGCCAGGAGGAGCCCACTGACGAATTGGGAAGAAGCGCTGGCATCGATGCTAACCTCTCCGCCATCGAGGTGCCCTCGGCCATGGATCAAGAAGGGGAGGCCGTCCGGGTTGTCGTCACTGACGGTTTCTACGTCCGCGCCGAGCGCGCGTAGGGAGTCTAAGGTCGTAGCCATAGGTCGCTTACGCGCTTGAACATCGCCATCGAACTCCACGGTTCCTTCGGCCAGCGCCGCCACAGGGGGCACGAATCGCATCACAGTGCCGGCAAGTCCGCAGTGCACAACTCCGCCGGTCAGTTTGGGTTCAGGCACAATGTGGATCGTGGTTCCGTCCACCCGAATCTCGGTACCCAACTGACGAAGTGAATCCATCATCAGTTCCGTATCCCGGCTCAACAAGGCACCGTTGATCGTGGATGGGCCATTTGCTAGGGCAGCCAGAATCAGCGCGCGGTTCGTAATGGATTTGGAACCAGGAATATGCACGTCCGCCACGACGGGTTGTGTGGCGTAAGGTGCGGACCACAATTGTTCAGACATAGCTCCATTGTGCCAACTTTGCCGACACAGTGGGCGTACCGATGGGCATAATGGGGGCATGTGTGGCCGCTATGTCCTTTTCAGTTCCACCGAAACTCTGGTTGAAAGTTTGGAACGGGAACTACCCGGCGTCGGAGTAGTAGGTAGCTATGCCAATAACCTACGGCGACCTAACTACAACATCGCGCCGACGCACACAGTGCCTATTGCCCGCATGTTTCGCGAGCAACCGGCGATCGGCCCTGCTGGGTGGGGTTATCCGCCACGGACGGTGTTTAACGCGCGGGGCGAGACTGCTTTCGATAAACCCACGTTTGCGGGCAGCCTGAGCTGCCTTTTCCCCATGGATGGCTGGTATGAATGGACGACCACCGATCCTGCGGGCGCACCTGAGCCCAATGGCAAGCAACCGTACTTCACTGCCCGCGAGGATGGAGAGCCGCTGTGGATGGCCGGCCTCTGCAAGGTGATTGACGGTCAGCTGTACTCCACCATCATTACTACCGACGCCCCGCCGGGCATGGAATGGCTGCACAATCGGATGCCAAAAGTCCTCACTCCAGAGCAGTGGGAACTGTGGCTGACAGCGGAAATGGCATCGCCGGAGATGCGTGAACTGGCGGCTAAGCCGGCAGGCGCTGACGTCGTGGAGGCGCTAACTAGCCTTAAGGCCGATAAGGCGGTGGGCAAGGTATCGAACAACTATCCGGAATTGATCGCCTAGGTGTTGTGTAGGGGAGGGCAGTGGAACAACGACGGCTGGGTGCCTTCCGAGCACCGAGAAGGCGCCGCTACCGGCACAACGAGAACCGGGCGCTGCCCGTACGGGGAATACAATGGGGTACACGCACGTTAACTCCAGTAGTCCAGGAAGGGATTACATGACCGAGGAAAACTTAGAGCGCGCTCGCGAGGATGGCGAGATCAACCGCGCGCCGGGTGAAAGCGATGCGGAGCTTTTGCATCGTTTTGAGCGTGATGCTCTACCGCTGCTGGATCAGCTTTATGGTGCAGCGCTGCGCATGACTCGTAACCCGGCTGATGCGCAAGACCTGGTACAGGATGCGTACATGAAGGCCTTTAATGCCTTTGCGTCCTTTAAACCAGGGACAAATTTGAAGGCATGGATGTACCGCATTCTGACGAATACGTACATTAACTCCTACCGCAAGGCGCAGCGCCGCCCGCAAGAGCACAGTGCGGATGAGATGACGGATTGGCAGATGGCGGAGACCGCCTCGCACGATTCGGTTGGATTGCAGTCGGCAGAGGTTGAAGCACTCAAGTTGATACCCGATGCGCGAATTCAACAAGCGCTCATGGATTTGCCCGAAGACTACCGCATGGTTGTGTACTACGCGGATGTCGAGGGCATGCCTTACAAGGAAATCGCGGAAATCATGGAGACCCCAATCGGCACGGTCATGAGCCGGTTGCACCGTGGTCGTAAGAGGTTGCGCGTGGCGTTGAAGGATGTTGCCGCCGAGCACGGTATCGCAGTCCAGAAGAAGCCCACAGCCACCAAGAAAAACGAGGTGAACGTTCGATGACCGGTCACAAGAACAAGTGCGAAGAACTCCTCGACGTGCTGTATGAGTACGTTGACGGCGATGGGGGCTGCGAAGCGCGGGAGGAGTTGCAGCGCCACGTCGATGAATGCCCGCAGTGCTTGCAGGCGTTGGGGCTGGAGCAACAAGTGCGACAGTTGCTGCGTTCCTGTTGTTCCCAGCCAGCTCCTAGCGAGTTGCGCGCTCGGATTACCACGCAGCTTCGCGTGCGGTATGAGATCCGGCGGTACGAAGGCTAAGGCTGATTTAGCGACTGAAAAAGCCCGGATGCCTCCCCATCTAAGTGGGGGTATCCGGGCTTTGGCGGATCTCATCCACGGGGCGCTTTAGGAATTTGGGCGCTTCCCGTGGTTTGCCTTCTTCTTGCGGCGATCCTTGCGCTTACGGCCACGCTTGCTCATTGCAGCTCCTTTAAGTGGATATAGGGTTTGTACCTTTAACCGCTACAGCTTATCTGCCATGGCGGTTAAATCGGTAATTAGAGGCTCAGGCGAGTGCGGGTGCGGGTACGGCCGCGGTTGTTGCGGCGCTTCAGGGCACGGCGCTCGTCCTCGGACATGCCACCCCACACGCCAGCGTCCTGGCCGGACTCGATGGCCCAAGACAGGCACTGGGAGCTCACTGGGCAGCGGTTGCAGACCAGCTTCGCCTTGGCGATCTGAGCGAGTGCAGGTCCGGAGTTACCCACTGGGAAGAACAGCTCTGGGTCTTCGCCGCGACATACAGCTTTGTGGCGCCAATCCATGATTAAGTTTCCTTTCGTTGAAAAGCTTTTGCGCGGGCATGTAAAACCCGCGGATGGGAATCCGTCGTTCGAAAAAATGGGGTGTGTGGCGAGATGGGCAGCGAGAGGGCTGAAGCTTTACGCCGAATGAAAGAGGCGGGTTTAAGCGAAGTTTGCTTTTCGTTAACCTCATGGCCTCTTTGCGGTTACTCGAAGAATCATCGCATGGAATTCTTAAAAGCGCTAGACCTAAAACGCAAAAAGTGATTAAGATCACACAAGGTCGATTTGAGTTTGGGGTCCCTGAGGCTTATAAGGCGGTCGGTTCTACTTGTCGGCCGATCCCAAGCCAACTAATTTTTCACCCCGTTGTTCTACAAAATTTTGCCCCGTATATTCCAGCTGAACTGCGCCTTTATAGTCTTCTCGGTCAACCGCGATAGTCCGTTCCACCTTGCCCGTGGACTGGTTAACAATGGCGATTCCTTTGTCTCGCATGGGTACAGCGAGTTTGCCGTTAACTTCTACTCCGGGGCCCAAAGCGCCGGAAAGTGACCACATCGGCTTTAAAGTCTCAGGGTTGAAAGCCTGTAGGGCTGAGCCATTAAACCAACCGGACATCTTTTCCGTGCGCACAATGAGAGGCTTGAAAGGCGTGGTATCCCCTCGATGAACTCTGTCCGTCACGATGGGGCCAACATCGGCGGTGAAGTTCTCGAACTTTCCTTCCTTATCCAGCACCTGCAGTCGTGCATTCTTTCCCTTCCCAGGGATGGTGATCGCCACTCGATCTTTGCTAGTGGCCACAATCTCACTACCAGGGGGAACACGGAAGGTGTGCCAAGTCTCTGGCGCATCCGAATCCGCCGGAGTGGTATTCAACAAGCGCACGATCTTCTTGCCTTCAGTTTCCTCAGGGCAGGTCTGGATGGTTGCCAACAGCGAACCTGCAGTGCCAACGGACGTGAACTCACAATTCACATATTCCTGTTTACCGACCTTCACCGGAGTGAAGGGCTGGCCGATCTCAACAGTTCGCACTAGATCGCTGCGCCATGCCTCCACGCGTTTCGGGGCGAAAGTGCCGATGATGTCACTACTTCGGAACGTCTTAACACTCTCCGGCGCAAGTGCGTCGCGAGTGGCCCAGTATTGACCAGACAAGCTATCCAAACTTATCGCCTGGCCGCACCCCTTTGGCCCGCGGAAGACCATCGTGGTTTTATCCCACCCTTTGGTTACACCACAAACTTCTTCGCCCTTATCGTAGCTCCACCGTTGCTGACCATCTTGGGTATTTAGCATGGTCACCTTGGTGCCTTCTAGTTTGACGACGCCCTCGCGATCCACCACTAACTCTTCGCTCTGGGTATTCGCTGTCCATAGTGGACGCAGTGTGCGGGGCATCTCCCCGGAAGTCGTGGCCAGCTCCTGTGGCTGCCCATCTGCAACGTGGTGTTGCACACTGTGGGCGTCTGAACTAAACCACACTCCTGCACCACCAGCGATAAGGCAGGCGACGATAGCCCCAGTGGCGATAACGTCGCTGCGTGTGCGACGTTCGGGGGAGGGGAAATGAGGCCGTGGCGGGGGAGTCTGGTTAGCGGGCATGGGGCGAACGAGCTCCTAAAACTCTGCGGGGCGAGCCTACGCGGTCGGTAATTTCAGACGGCAATGCGAAGGCTTCTAAGAACTCCGGGGAGGAAGAAAACCACTGGGGCGGGTTGCTCAAATCCAGGTTGAGGGTTTCACACAGCGCGTTGAAACGGTCCACTTCATCCCAGCCGACCAACGTCACAGCCATGCCGGTATGTCCCGCCCGGCCAGTGCGACCGATGCGGTGCACGTAGGCGCGGTCATCGTCTGGACATTGGTAGTTGATGACGTGGGTGACGTCCTCAACGTCGATGCCTCGCGCAGCGACATCGGTAGCTACCAACACATCCACTGTGCCTTCACGGAAAGCCTCAAGGCACTGCTGCCTTTCATGTTGGCGCATATCTCCGTGAACGGCTCCTGCCGCGAAGCCCAGCTCGCCTAAGTCGGAGGCGACGAATGCCGCTTGTTTCTTAGTGCGGGTGAAAACCATAGTGCGGCCCCGGCCGGGGGTTTGCAGAATACGCGCCAGTGCGCTCATTCGATCCAGCTTGTGCGACTGGAAAGCCAATTGTGTGGTGGTGGCGTGAGTTTGCTGCGACTGAGCTTGATCTGCTCGGATTTGCACCGGGTGGCGCATGAACGTGCGCGAAAGAGCCATGATTGGGCCTGGCATGGTGGCGGAAAACAGCATCATCTGGCGGTTCTCGCTAGTTTCCGCGATGAGGGCTTGGACGTCATCGAGGAAGCCTTGGTCAAGCATTTCATCAGCTTCATCGAGGACGACAATCTCGACGTTTTCGAGTACTAGTTCGCCGCGGCGATGCAAGTCCAGCAGGCGCCCAGGAGTGCCGACGAGCACATCAGAATGCCCCTGCTGTAGCTGCTGAATCTGAGTCTCGAACTTCACACCCCCGTAGAGAGCCAGCACATTGATCTCCGGTAAAAACTGGGCAGCGATGGTGAGGTCGTCAGCTACTTGAATACATAACTCGCGTGTCGGGACAATGACGAGAGCCCGGGGGGAACCGTCGGGTGGAGTCACGTGGGCGTCATCAAAAACCCGATCCAAAAGTGGAATGCCGAAACCGTAAGTCTTGCCCATACCCGTGCGTGCCTGGCCGATGAGATCCTTGCCAGCTAACGCGAGGGGGAGGCACAATTCTTGGATGGCGAAGGCGTGCGTGATGTCGCGGGTGGCGAGGCCATCGCAGATTTCTGCGGCGACTCCCAAGCTCAGGAAGGATGGCTGCCCGTTGGGGGACAAGGCTTCTGGGTTTCCTTTCTATTCGCACTTGTGTGTACCGGAGGAAACTTGCGGGGCCTGACAGGGCCGCAAATTGTGTGGGTATGATGGACACATTACTGCACGCCTAACGAGAAAAGGACGGCAAACCTTCCTTATGCAGATCAAGATTGGCTTTAAGCACAACTCCCGCGAGCTCAGCATCCAGACCGAAAAGGGTCAGGACGAGGTCGTGAACCAACTGCAGCAGTTCTTGGGTAGCCAGGACGATACCATCGTGGTGGAGGGTTCCAAGGGCGCCCGTTACCTGCTGGTACGCGACGAAGTGGCATACGTGGAGTTCGGTGCGGAAAACAAGCACTCCGTCGGCTTTATCTAAAAACTAATTCTTAGCCCGACTATCTAGCCGCAGCGCCTTCGATAGTTGAAATCCCCTGATTCAGTGATCCCAGAAACAGTGCGGTAAGAACTTGGGGCTTAACACCCCCCGAGCACTTCCGGCTTCTGGCCCAACCGAAACGGCATCGTGGAACACCCTCGTTACGATATTCCCGAACCCGACCGGCCCGCGACTCGCTCTTTAGCGACGTGGGCCCGTTCGCATTGGGTGGCGGTTCTAGCCATAGTTTTCGTTCTAGTTTCCTTGCTCATCGTTGTCAGCATTCAGGGAACGAAGGCGATCGACGCCCCAGAACCCCAGGCCTCCGGTCAAGCACAGGACGGGGGCGATGCGGATAACGCCCAACGAACAGATCAGCCCATTCCAAGCGGAAGCTTGGACAATGTGAAACTAGGTGAATTACCACCTGGCGGGGATTACACGACCAAAGGCAGCGGGAAGTTCCGCACTGTGCCCGGTGAAGGCGGGAAAGTAGGGGAGGGCCGCGAGGATCATTACACGTATGTGGTGGAAGTAGAAGACACGATCGATGCGGCCCCTTATGGCGGAGACGATGGTTTCGCTGCCATGGTGGAAGCCACGCTATCCAACCCGAAATCATGGATCGGCGACAAGCGGTTTTCTTTCCAGCGCGTAGATGGGAACAAAGAGAAGAACCCTGACCTGCGCATTCAATTGACCAGTGCGCAGACCACCCATGATGTGTGCGGCAATGATTACAAGCTCGAAACCAGTTGCTTTATGCCCGAAGGTAATCGTGTGATCTTGAACGAATCCCGGTGGGTACGCGGAGCGGCGCCATTCGAAGGCGACCTCGGAGGGTATCGCCAGTACATGATCAACCATGAGGTAGGCCATGGAATTGGGTACCCCGCCCATGTGGGATGCGAGAAATCTGGGAACCTAGCACCCATCATGATGCAACAAACCCTGAGCTTGAATAACAGCGAGCTATACAAGATCAATCCGCAGGAAGTCTATAACAACGACGGGCTCACTTGTCGCCCGAATCCCTGGGTATTTCCGCTGGATAGACCGGGTGGGAATCGGCTTCCAGGAAGGAGCAAGTAGTGGCATCGGATGATACGCAGCTCGGTGCAGGGCAAGTGCATGTGCCGGCGCACATCTTGGCGAGCTTCGGCGTGGCGTCGGCCCACCCGGTCCAATTGGATGAGGAATGGAGTGGCGGCTGGCGCTGCGATCGAGCCGTTCTATCGCCGGCGGATGAACCAGCGCGGGCGACGTGGATTGCCAAGGTGATGGCGATGGTGCGCCCTGCAGGGGTCTCCGTATCGCGACCGATTTCTTCGAGTGATGGCAGGTTCAGCGTGTCCGGCTGGCGAGCGCGGACGTTCATGTCAGGCGATCGTGCTCCGCGCTTTGATGAGATGGCCGCGGCAGCTTTGCGTTTCAATGAAGCTTTGCGAGGGCAGCCGTGGCCCGCGGTGATGGATGAGGACCCATTGCAGAACCCATTCGCAGCAGCGGACGCAGCTGCTTTTGCAGATGACCCCACTGAGGTGGTCACCAGCGCTCTCGGAGCAGATTCGATCCCTACCTCGGGCCAAGCCGAGGCCTTGGCAAAGGCCATGTCTCTGATCGGTTTGCGCGGTCCGGTGGAAGCGCCGGATCAGGTTGTCCATGGCGACGTGGCAGGGTGTGTGATTTTCGATGGCGCGGCCGACCCAGTGCTCACGGATTTCGTACCTGCGTACCATCCCGCGGGATGGTCGGTGGCATTGTTGATTGTTGACTGCATGGCATGGGGTAACGCTCCGGATACGTTGCTGCAGCGCTGGGCACACGTTCAGGACTTTGAACAGCTTGCGCTGCGGGCAGTGATCTACCGGTTGTTTGCCCACGCAATGTTAGCGGAACAAGCTAATCCGCAGTCGTTGCCTGGATTGTTGCGGGTTGCGGATGTAATTGCCGCCAAAATCGAACAGTCCTAGGGCGGGTGTCTTAAGCGACTGCCATACTGGGGAGCATGGTTGAAGCACACGAGGTATCACCGCTAGCTCGCAGGATTGGCGCGGGATCAAATCCCGAGGTCAAGTTAGTTTCTGCACATACTTCGCCGGGGTCAGTCCACCGCCAATTCGATGGTTTGGCCGGGGAGTTTGTTCAGAATTCGCCGTCGCTGGACTACTCCCAGCCGTTTGTCGTTCTCGGCGGGCCGGGCACGGGTAAAACCTCTTTTTTGGTCGACGCCGCGCTGTCCCACATCCGCGCTGGTGGCTCGGCGGACGAGATCATGTTCGTCACGCCGTCCAAAGAATCCGCGACACGGATCAGGAATGAGATCTTCGGGGCGCTATCTGGGGGCGAGCAGTATGCAGGCACCGGGGCACTGGTCCGTTCGGTGCATTCGTGGGCCTTTGTGTACTATCGCGCGCACATGGTGGAGCAAGGGGAGGTAGCTCCGCGCCTCATCAGTGGCGCAGAACATGACATCGTAATCCGTGAATTATTGCGCGAACATGCACGGACTAATACGGGGCCGTGGCCCGGAGATGTACGCGAGGCAGTGGGGTATGTGGGTTTTGCTCGCCAGTTGCGCGACGTTTTGCTGCGTGCCACCGAACGCGGTGTGGGGCCACAACAATTGCGCGAATTGGGAATGAACTACAACCGCCCCATGTGGACCGCTGCGGCAGAATTCCTGCGGGAGTACCAGGGTGTGGCGAACTTGGCGGGATCAGTGAACGTCAATGCTTCGGAGCTACTGCACAAGGCCAATGAGGTGATGGAAGCCGCCGTGGGTTCCGAAGCCATGCAACGGCGAATGAGTGCTGTGAAATTACTACTGGTTGACGATGCGCATAACCTGGATCCGGCAGCTGCTCGATTCGTGGAGTATTTCATGCCCAGTGCGGAACGGGTGGCAATCGCGGGCGATCCCGATCAGTGTGTTTTTCACTTCCGTGGGGCAGATGAGGCATTCCTGACGAGATACGCGAAGGAAGCGGATTCAGCCGGTGGCTCCCGGATCATCCTGAGTCGTTCGCACCGCATCACTGCGCAGGCATGTTTAGCAATCAATCACTTGCAAACCCGCCTGCCCTTCCAGCCGGCGCGCATGCCGATTCGAGGGCGTGATTCTGCCGAGGGGACCTCGGACTCCAGCCTGAATTGTGTGATTGCGCCCACGGAAACCTCTCATAATCTTTCCGTTGCAGATGCGCTGCGACGGGCGCACACCCGTGGCATTGAATATCGGGACATGGCAGTTATCGTGCGTTCGGTGGGCAAGATCCCGGCCCTTCGTCGCGTGTTGATGAACCACGGCGTACCGGTACAGGTTGATTCCACATCCATCGTGCTGGCGGAACAGCCCCTGGTGGCCTTGATACTCCTCGCGGTCCAGGCAACTTATCAACCGCTGACTCCCGCCGAGATGAAGCAATTGTTGGAAAGCATCGTCGGTGGAGCCGATGCGGTGATGGTCCGGCGCTTGGAACGAGCAGTCGCCAAGGCTGTGCGCCGGGCACGATTAGACGACAATGAAGAAGCTCGCCAACACCACCCCAATGGCCGGCCATACCAAGCCGTGGACTACCTGACTTGGTACCTCAACTTCGAGGACAACGCCCCGGAGTGGGTAGTGGAATACTTGAAAACTCGCGAGAAGGAAGTGCTTCAGCGCGTTATTCGGGTACTGCAAGCTGGCCGGGAAGCCATGAAAACGAATGCAGGACCCGAGATGATTTTGTGGCGCATCTGGCAAGCCACCGAACTCTCCAATGCTTTGCAAAACCGTGCGTTGCGTGGTGGGACGGTAGGTGCCCAAGCCGATCAGGACTTGGATGCAGTCATGAACCTCTTCGATCTCGTGGGAGACTTTGTAGAACGCAACCCCAATGCCAGTGTGAAAACGTTTGTGGAGGACGTTCGCGCCCAAGAGCTGCCTACAGGTGGGCGCGATCGTCGTGGTGTGCAGCCCAACGCGGTGGAAATCCTGCCCGCTCACGCTGCTGCAGGTCGCGAATGGGAGTTCGTGGTGGTCGCCGGAGTGCAGGAGGAAACTTGGCCGACCACGACCCCCACCGTGGGTGGGTTGTTTAGCCAGTTGGATCTGGTTGACCTACTTGATAACAACGTGGGCGCCGCTGGTGAGCTACCGTCGCTGGTGGAGATTACCGCTGGTCGAGTGGCCGCGACGATCGCTGAAGAACGCCGTTTGTTCTTGCTGGCAATTTCCAGGTCGCGGGGAGCAACCGTGGTGACGGCCGTGAATAGCGTGGGTGAGGAAGGAAAGGAACCCTCGCGATTCATTTCTGAAATTCAGGGCGTGGGGGCGTCGGAACAACAAGTTTCCCAACCCCAAGTGACAGTGACCGAAGCAGCCGAACTGCCGCGCGTGTTGGCCGTGGAACCGATGGTGGCCGAGCTGCGCGATGCGGTGACTGATAGCGAACGCCCGCATCATGAGCGGGTGGCAGCGGCGCGTAATTTGGCGCGGCTGGCGCACCACGGTGTGTTCGGGGCGCACCCCGATGAGTGGTGGGGCATGGCTGAGGCTTCCACCGATAAGGTTATTAACCCGGAGAAGATCCGATTGAGCCCTTCACAATTGCAGCTCATGGATGAATGCGTGCTGCGTTCGTTCCTGGATCGCAACAGCGGCGAGCAGGAACGCACTGAAGCCATGCGTATCGGCGAGATGGTTCACGCTATTGCCGAAGGATTCGTTCACGGGTTGAGTTTGGAAGATGCTCTGCGGATCGTTGAGGTGGTGATTCCGGAGGTGTCCACGGTTGCTTGGTGGCGGGCGGAATCCTTGAAGAGGACTTGGGCCGAAGGAATTGAGCGACTGCACAAGTGGATGCGTGGCCAATTGGATGGACTCGATGTAGCCCGCGGAGAGGGGGCAGTCGCAGAGCAAGTGCTGCGTACCACGATCGGAAGTACCGGGGACGGTATCGAGGTGGTGTTGTCAGGGCGAGCAGATTTGTTGATTACCCAGGTCCGCACGATGGATTCTGAGGCGGGCGCGTTGGGCACGTGGGTGATCGATTTCAAATCTGGGAAAGAACCTATTTCTGGTGACGATGCCAAGGAATCACCGCAGTTGCGGGCATATCAATATCTTTTGCACGCTCAGTCGCAAGACCCAGCGGCCGGTGCGGACCGGGGCAAGTGGAGTCCATTGGGTGCAAAGCTGGTGTACCCCGGTGCGAAGCGCAGCACCATGGCTATCCGTGAGCAATTGAGTGCTGAGAGCAATGACGAAGTGCTAGAAGAATTCCGCAATCGTGCACTGAAGATCGCGGAGCTTTCCAACGGGCCGAGGATAAGGCCCACGCCCGGCAGTCACTGTGACAAATGCAATTACCAATTCCTGTGCCCTGCTTTTAACTCCACCGAGAGGGTGATCTAAATGTTGGATGCAAACCGCACCATTTTTACTCCGGAGGATATTGCCTCCTTCATTCGCGATGGTATGGGGCTGGAGCAATCCGAGGAATCCCTGCGGGTATACCCGAACCCCACGGAACAACAAGCGCAGGTCATTGGGGCGAAACCCTCTGGCGCGTACCTCGTTGTGGCGGGCGCAGGTGCAGGCAAGACTGAGACCATGGCCGCCCGCGTGGTGTGGTTGGTGGCCAATGGGTATGTGCGCCCCGAGCAGGTGCTCGGTCTGACGTTCACGCGCAAGGCCGCCAGCGAATTGGCTCAGCGTGTGCGTAAACGCTTGGAGACTTTGGCTAATTCACCGATGTATGCGGCGGCACTTGGAGCTGACGACCCCCGGCATGAATGGTTTAAGAATGTAGCGCCAACGATCGCCACTTACGATTCTTATGCTGGAACAATCGTGCGTGAGTATGGGCTGCTCGTTCCGATGGAACCCGCGGGCCGCATCATCGGGGATGCGGAACAGTGGCTTATCGCCCATGAAGTTGTCACGAATTACGGTGGGGCGCTTAAGACGGACAAAGGCGTGAATACTGTCATCTCCAATGTGCAAGCCCTGTCTAATGAGGCTCAGAGCCACCTGGCGGATCTGGACACCGTGGATAGGGAATCCCAGTTGGCGATTCAGGATTTAGAAGACCTCAGTTCCACGAAGAAAAACGATTCTAGCTTTTTTAGTGACGCCAATAAGGAGTTCATTGAAGCGCAGAATGTGCGCGTGCAAATGCTGGGGATCGTCAGGGAATACCGCGAAACACTCCGTAAACGCGACCTAATGACGTTTGACCAGCAAATGTCTATCGCTGCGGAATTGGTAACCAAGCACCCGCGAGTCGGTGAGGAACAACGGCAGCGCTTCCGCGTGGTCATGTTGGATGAATACCAAGACACCGGCCAAGCCCAGCGCGTACTGCTGCGATCTCTGTTTGGAGAGGGCAAGGATCCGGGCTTGGCGGTTACTGCCGTAGGTGACCCAATGCAATCGATCTACATGTTCCGTGGCGCTACCGCCTCGAATCTGGAGAAGTTCCGTGCAGACTTCGCCCCGGCAGAAAAACTGGAGCTCACAACGTCATGGCGAAATCCTTCCCTCGTGTTAAATCTCGCTAACGTGGTCTCGCGTTGGTCCATGGAAGACCGGCCGTTGGTGTCTGCACTGAACCCACGCGAGGGATCAGAAGAAGGCACGGTCCGCGTGGCTTTCCATGACGATAAAAACCAAGAAATTCAGTGGCTTGCCGAGCATGTGGCGGAACACTGGGAAACTTGGGTGAAATCTGACCAAGAGAAGCCGTTTTCCGCTGCTGTATTGGTACGCCGAAATGCTGATGCCGTGCCGATCTATGAAGCACTCAAGGAGATGGGCGTGCCGGCAGAGATGTCTGCGGGGCCGGGATTACTGGAACTGCCGGAAGTAAAGCAAGTGTTCTCCACGCTGCGCGTGCTGGTCGATCCTAGTGACGACGAAGCAGTTCTTAGCCTGGTTACTTCCAGTAGATGGGCCTTGGGTGCAGCGGATATCAAGGCGCTTTCAGACCGCGCCAAGCAATTGCACAGAGCACAGTTGGAGACTGGGGACACCTCAGCCCCAGCTGACCAGCGCTTGCAGCCCTTGGAGGATGTTTTCGCGAAGCAGCCTGGGCAAAACCTTCGCGATGAACTGCAAGGTGTAATGGAGGACCCTGTAGCTGGCGCAGTCGGTCTGGGCGATGCTCTTGCTGACCTTGGTGATGCCACAGACTTCGGCATGTCCGCAGAGGGTTCGGCTCGACTAGAAAAACTCTCGGCGGAGTTGGGCTTTTTGCGCCGCCACAGCATGTCCAAATCGCTACCGGATCTAGTAGCAGACATTGAGCGCATGTTGGGAGTCCGCACGGAAGTGATCACCCGGTGGTATTCCGAACCCGAGCATTCCATCGGCACCAGCCACCTGGATCGCTTCGCAGAAATCGTCCGTAGCTTCAGCGAAATTTCCGGCGCCAGCGCCAGCACGCTCGTGGAATATCTGTTGGCAGCCAAAGAAAAGGAAGACGGTCTGGAAACCGGCGAGGTAACGCAAAAAGAAAACCTCGTCCAAATCCTCACCGTGCACAAGTCCAAGGGACTTGAGTGGGATTTGGTGGCCGTGCCACATGCTGGTCGTACAACGTACACCGATGCGGAAAAGCCCACTACACGTGGCTATAAATGGACTAAGAATGCCTCGCGTTTGCCTACCCACTTGCGCGGTGACGCGGAGGAATACGAGGGGCTCGATACGATGCCTGTCCTCGACCTCGCAGGTGTCACGAAGCGGTCCCAGCACTCGAAAATCGTCGATAATTTTAGCCGCGAGTACAACCGTTTCGAAGCCAAGGAAGACGACCGGGTCTTCTACGTCGCCATTACCCGCGCCAAAAAGAAGCTCCTAGTCAGCGGTTCTGCGTACCGAGAGGGGCGCACAGAATTGGAAGACCCATCGGTGGGCATGGTGCTTCTACGTAATGCCCTCTACGAAGCAGCGGGCAGAAAGTGGAAAGCGACGAATGATGTTCCAGCCATTGAAACCGTACCGGTGTGGTCACCGCTGGGAACTCTACGTAAGAAGGATTCGGACTTTGAACCGGCCGATCCGTCTGATCCCGGGCCAGGTGGTCGCGAGCACAATCTTTTGCTTAATGATGTGCTGGCGTTCAATGAGGCCCGGCAAGCTTTCACCGATGAGAAGGAAAAGAATCCGGCCTCAGGCAGGGATGTAGATTCATGGCCCCGAAAGCAGGCTCCGCTCCTCGCCACGCGCTCCGGGGCAGCGGAGGGAGCACAGCTCGTCCGGGATGCATTGCGCGGCGTTGAAGAATCATTCACCGCGCAGGCTGCGCAAAATCAAGAGCCTGCCCAGACCACGCAGAATCCAGTGGCGACAACCAGTCCACAGGCTCCGCGGACAGCGATCACTACCGCGGAAAACTGGGATGTGGAAACCACGCACCTGTTGGAGGAGCTGCGTACTGAGGAAACTGCCACGATCGAAGTCCCGCTCGATGTGCGCCTCACCGCCACGGAGGCTGTTGGCCTACGTCGCGATCGGGGCGAATTCGCGCGGCGGCGTCGGCGCCCTGTTCCTCTAGAACCCAAGCCATTCGCCAAGCGAGGCACGGCGTTCCATAACTGGGTTGAGCAGCACTACGGCCAGGTCACGTTGTTGGATGATGAACAGCTGCCCGGCGCCTCTGACGCGACCTTGCAGGACCCAGCGCTGGAGCATCTGAAGCAACGATTCCTCGAATCCGAATGGGCCTCGCGTGCCCCGGCGAGTATCGAGGGAGCCTACTCAGTTGCTTTGGCCGGCCATGTCTTTGAGGGCCGTATCGACGCCGTTTTCCACTTCTCTGATGACCCCGCAAAGGGTTGGATGGTGGTCGACTGGAAGACTGGCAAGAAGCCCGCGGGTGCGGAGATGACTGCAGCCAAGATGCAGCTGGCAGTGTATCGCCTAGCGTGGGCCCAGGTGCTCAGTTCGCAGTTGGGTATCGCGGTCCCGGTTGAGGAAGTGCGTGCTGCCTTCCATTACGTGCACGCCAACGAAACAGTCGAGCCCGATACGCTACCCTCTGCTAAGGAGATCGAACAGTTTTTGAGTCTGTCCGACGACTGAGGCACAAGTAGCTGAAGGAAAATGACTGAGCTGCGTGCGACTGAACAGCACATGACTGATCGGCACGAGGCTGATCGACAAGGGACTGATCGACACGAGACGGAACAACGAGCAACGAGCGATAGTGAGGATGCCTGATGAGTGATGGCTTGCGCGACCGTTTCCGAACGGGGACGGAAGTGGACGAACTTCCAGCGCACTCACTTTTGAATATTTTGCGTATCCCCAGCCCGGTGGCGCAGTCGCCATGGCTGCTCATCATCCGGCGCATGGGATACGCACTGATTCTTCTGCTCGTCAATGCGTTGGTGGCGTATTCCGATCGTGATGGCTACAACGACATCAAGACGTTTCTTGATGCGCTGTACTACGCGGCGGTTTCGCTTTCTACCACTGGTTATGGCGATGTCACGCCGGTTACCCAGCAGGCTCGTCTAGTTAATATCATCATCATCACGCCAATGCGCGTGGTGTTCCTGATCCTCCTCGTCGGTACGACATTGAGCGTGCTTACCGAGGAATCCCGCAGAACGTTTCAACTCAGACGATGGAGGAAGAAAGTGCGCAATCACACGATCGTGATCGGCTACGGAACCAAAGGTCGCTCCGCTATTGCCGCTCTTCTCGCCGATGGTGTGTCCCCCAACCAAATCGTTGTCATCGATAGTGATCGTGAAGTACTGGACAACGCAGAAGCCAAGGGGCTGGTGACGGTTGTTGGTTCTGGAACGCGCTCCGACGTACTAAAACTCGCAGGTGTGAACCGCGCACGTGCTGTCGTCATCGCACCAAACCAAGACGATACAGCGGTGCTGATTACATTGTCGGTGCGCGAACTCGCACCATCGGCGATGATTGTCGCCAGCGTTCGTGAGGCAGATAATTCGCACCTGCTACGCCAATCCGGCGCAGACTCCGTGGTTGTCTCGTCGGAAACTGCTGGCCGTTTGATGGGGCTGGCCACCGTCACGCCGTCAGTTACAGAGATGATGGAAGACCTGTTGAGCCCGGACGAAGGCTTCTCCATTGCCGAGCGCCTCGTGCGCGAAGAGGAAGTCGGTGGCAACCCCCGCGTGTTGGAAGATGTGGTGCTAGGTGTGGTGCGTTCGGGTGAGCTGTACCGTATCGACTCGGTAGAAGCGGAGACCATTGAACCCGGCGACCGCATTCTGTTTGTCCGATCCAACGCGGGCCCGGAGGAGGCCCTGCAGCAGTGACGGATATCCTCGCAGGGCTGGATCCGGAGCAGCTTCGCGCGGCGACGGCCCCACGCGGACCAGTAGCGATCATCGCCGGTGCTGGCACGGGTAAAACACGCACGATTACTCATCGAATCGCCCATCTTGTGGAGGGCGGTTACGTGAACCCGGACCGTGTACTTGCAGTAACGTTTACCAACCGTGCTGCCACTGAACTCCGCGAGCGCCTCGCCCGCATGAATGTTGCGCGCGTGCAAGCACGCACCTTCCATGCAGCAGCATTGCGGCAGCTGCGTTACTTCTGGCCACGCTATGCCCAAGGCGTGGAGTGGGCGTTCCTAGATTCGAAGTTCCCACTTGTAGCCCGCGCTGCTCGTAGCCAGCACGTTGATACCAACAAGACCATGCTGGCCGACTTGTTGGGTGAAATCGAATGGTCTAAATCTTCCCTTGTGGTCCCCGAGGACTATCCCAAAGTCATGGACAGTAATCGCCGGGATTGCCCAGTGGAGGCAGAGAAGTTCGTTCGCATTTTCCAAGCCTACGAACAGCTCAAAATTTCCGGCGAGCGCTTCTTGTTGGACTTCGATGATCTACTACTGCATATGGCCGCAGCGCTGGAAACCAATGCAGGTATTGCCGAGGAATTTCGCTCCCAGTACCGCACTTTTGTCGTTGATGAGTACCAGGACGTCACCCCGCTACAGCAGCGGGTTCTGGATGCGTGGCTGGGGGAGCGCGATGACCTCACGGTGGTGGGCGACGCGAATCAGACGATTTACAGCTTCAACGGTGCGACCCCCGAGTACTTGCTGGATTTCACACGCAAGTTCCCCGAAGCCACCACGGTCCGCCTTCAGCGCGATTACCGGTCCACTCCCCAAGTAGTGGATCTGGCGAACAAGGTCATCGAGAAAGCGAAGGGTCGCATCGCCGGCTCTCGGCTACAACTGGTGGGGCAGCGCCCAGAAGGCCCGGAACCGGAATTTAATGAGTACTCGGATGAAGCCGCAGAAGCCCAAGCCGTGGCGGACCGGATTCGCCATCTCATCGCGTCCGGGGTGCCCACTAGTGAGATCGCAATCTTGTACCGCATCAATGCGCAGTCGGTTTTGTTCGAAAACGCGCTTTCGGATCTCGGCATTCCCTACCAAGTGAAAAACGGTGAGGGCTTCTTCCAACGTCGCGAGGTAGGCGAGGGCATGCAAGCACTTTTCCGCGCAGCCGAACGCTTCGATCCTCAACCAGGTGAGGTCTACGATGCCGCACTCGCTGCACTGCATCTCGTGGGTCTCACCGCCAACGAGCCCAGTGGCGCACAGGAACGCGAGCGCTGGCAATCCCTGCGCGCCCTCGCGGACCTGATTAGCGAAATGGTGGAGGACAATCCCGAACTCACCCTCCGCGCGATCATGCTCATGTTGCGGGAACGTGCTGAATCCAAAAACCCTCCCCGCGTCGCGGGCGTCACTCTCGCCAGCATCCACTCCGCCAAGGGTTTGGAGTGGGATGCCGTATTTCTAGTCGGCCTCGTCGAAGGCACCTTGCCGTTCCACCTCGCGCTCAAGGGAGCGGGATCAGAGCAAGCCATCGAAGAAGAACGCCGCTTGATGTATGTGGGCATCACCCGCGCCCGCGAGCACCTGTTCTTATCGTGGTCCCAAGCCCGCCGCGAGGGCGGTCGCGCCAACCGTCGCCGCACCCGCTTCCTAGATGGACTCATTCCCACCTCAGGGGCCGACGCCACGCTGGCATCCACCACAGCAGTCACTGGTGCCCCGAAGCATGCGTGCACGGTGTGTGGGGCTCGCCTGAGCACACCGGAATTCAAAATCATTGGACGATGCGGCCTACACGCTCCGGAAAATGATCATGTCCTAGTCACAGAGCTGCGCCAGTGGCGGCTCGATACTGCCAAGAGCAAAGGCGTGCCACCGTACGTGGTGATCACCGATGCCACGCTTAAGGCCATCGTCGCGGAACAACCCACTGACTTGAACCAATTAGTGCGGGTTCCAGGCATCGGTCCCGTCAAGGCTGAACAGTTCGGTGAAGATATCGTCGCGATTGTGGCGAACTTTAGTTAGCCCGCCAGCCGGCACACCGGGCAGTCTGCAACGGGTTCCACATGCGTAACCTCGCTTCGCCCGGTGCTTGGGTCCAACACGGTTCTACCTTTCACCGCTTCGGGAATGTCTGCGGCGGTGCGCCCTCCACTAATCCATCCCAATAGATGCCTGTGCACAAGTTCCGCTACAACCGTCGCC
>VNIW01000292.1_pt1 | contig 23048 bp, 17 predicted proteins | sample 7248591 | NCBI WGS metagenome assembly VNIW01 (sample SAMN12251776, study PRJNA551026) | human skin metagenome | isolation source: skin samples from patients infected with Netherton Syndrome | host: Homo sapiens | place: France:Paris | reverse complement strand
GAAAATGAAAAACATTTATATGTATCAAGAAAATTAAAGCCAGAAGATACAGTTGTAACATTTAAAAATGGTGGCATTATTGGAGATGGTAAGAAATCATTTGTTTTTGGTCCATGCTCCGTTGAATCACAAGAACAAGTAGATGCTGTAGCTCGTAATCTTCAACAAAAAGGTGAAAAATTCATACGTGGTGGTGCTTTTAAACCTCGTACATCACCTTATGATTTCCAAGGACTCGGTTTAGAAGGGCTTAAAATATTAAAAAATGTCAAAGAAAAATTTGGATTAAATATTGTTAGTGAAATCGTTAATCCTGCTCACTTTGAACTTGCGGATGATTATTTAGATGTTTTCCAAATTGGTGCACGTAATATGCAAAATTTTGAATTACTAAAAGAAGCTGGTCGTACAAATAAACCTATATTACTAAAACGAGGGCTTTCAGCAACAATTGAAGAATTTACATATGCTGCTGAGTATATTGCCTCTCAAGGAAATAAAAATATAATTTTATGTGAGCGTGGTATTCGCACATATGAAAAAGCTACAAGAAATACATTAGATATTTCTGCAGTACCAATTCTTAAACAAGGTACACATTTACCTGTTATGGTAGATGTAACACATAGTACGGGTAGAAAGGACATTATGTTACCAACTGCAAAGGCAGCATTAGCAGTCGGTGCTGACGGTGTAATGGCCGAAGTTCATCCTAACCCTGCTGTTGCATTGAGTGATAGTGCTCAACAAATGGACTTAGATGAGTTTGACGCATTTTACAGCGAACTTAAACCACTTTCTGAATTATATAATAGCAAAAAGTTAAAATAGTTATTAGCTGAATTCAAGTACCTGTCATATTAATGAATCACTATGGCAGGTATTTATTTTAATTAGTAAATATTTTTTACAGATATGTGAACGAAATTAAAACATATTTAATACATAAGTTTTTTGTGTTAAACTTTGAAAATGAAATGAAAACACGATATAATAATAAATAAACCGCTTACAGGAGGACGCTATGACAGTTACAATTTATGATGTTGCTAGAGAAGCCAGAGTATCCATGGCAACCGTTTCAAGAGTGGTTAACGGTAATCAAAACGTAAAACCAGAAACACGTAAAAAGGTCAATGAAGTGATAAAGCGCTTAAATTATCGACCTAATGCAGTTGCTCGCGGATTAGCTAGTAAACGTACAACAACAGTAGGTGTAATTATTCCAGATATTTCAAATATTTATTATTCACAATTGGCTCGAGGTATAGAAGATATTGCAACGATGTACAAATATCATTCTATTATTTCTAATTCAGATAATGATCCTGAAAAAGAAAAAGAGATATTCAATAATTTATTAAGTAAACAAGTGGACGGTATTATATTCTTAGGTGGTACGATTTCAGATGAGATAAAAGATTTAATAAGTCAATCATCAGGGCCCGTTGTTGTTTCGGGAACAAATGGAAAAGATGATCAAATTGCATCAGTTAATATTGACTTTAAATCGGCTGCCAAAGAAGTGACAGAACAACTTATTCAAAATGGTGCAACTAAGTTTGCGCTTGTTGGTGGAGATTATTCGAAAAAGGCCCAAGATGATGTACTTGATGGCTTAAGCGAGGCTCTAAGGGAGCATCAACTTAAACTTGACGATGCTTTACATCTTACTGGAAAAGAAAGTTATAAAGAAGGTGTACATGCATTTGAACAGTTACAAGGCCATCATCCGGATGCTATTTTAGTCATTAGTGATGAGCAAGCAATTGGAATTTTGCATAGTGCTCAAGACAAAGGTGTGAAAGTCCCTCAAGATTTACAAATTGTAAGTTTTAACAACACGCGTTTAGTTGAGATGGTTAGACCAAAATTATCAAGTGTAATTCAACCATTGTATGATATTGGTGCAGTTGGTATGCGCCTATTAACGAAATATATGAATGACGAGCCTATTGATGAACCTAATGTGATTTTGCCACATAGAATTGAATATAGAGGAACAACAAAATAATTTTGGTGGAAAAATAAAAAATAGTATATAATCTAGTCATAAAATATATGCGAGTTTGGGATATAAATTCCTAAAGGGTCTGGGACATAAATCTCAGAAAAATAGCGCTCAGATGAATTGAATTCAACTCATCTGAGCGCTTCTTTTTATTCAATACTTCGTATTGTTGGCTCGCTTTCTTAGGTGACAGCTTCAGCCTGTAGTCTTCAGCTCGTCCTGTTTCCTCAAGAGTCTCGCCAAAATACGTCGCATTTATATGTAATTTTACATCAACATACTTTAAAAAAATAAGGCACTTTCGTATAATTTAATAAACTTCACTAAACTAAATTAACGAGGTGCCTTATGTATAAAGATTATAACATGACTCAACTTACACTACCAATGGAAACTTCAATACTTATTCCTACAAATGATATCTCTCGATATGTAAATGAAATTGTTGAAACAATCCCAGATAATGAATTCGATGAATTCAAACACCCTCGTGGGGCTACATCTTATTATCCTAAAATAATAACAAGCTGTATATTATCTAATACATAAGAGAAAAGACAATTTCTATCAAATAATTTTAATAGAAATTGTCTTTTCTACATTGTTTAAGAACTTAATATCCCAGACCCGTTTTTTTGTATTTTATATAGCTATAATTGTAATATTATTAGAATTATCGAAAAATTCACAAAAAAGACACCCTATAAATTTTACAAAGTGCTAATATAAAATTGAAAAGAATTATTATGAGGTGATTGATAATGAGTAATACTAAAAAAGTAGCAGTCGTAACTGGCGCAGCACAAGGTATTGGTTTTTCCATTGCACAACGTTTATTTAATGATGGATTTAACGTAGCTGTCGTTGACTATAATTATGAAGGCGCTCAAGAAGCAGCAGCTAAATTGAATAAAGAAGGTCAAGAAGCAGCAGCATACAAAGCTGACGTATCCAATCGTGATGAAGTATTTAAAGTATTGGGTGAGGTTGTAAATCATTTTGGAGATTTAAATGTACTTGTTAATAATGCTGGATTAGGACCAATGACGCCAATCGAAACAGTTACACCAGAACAATTTAATCAAGTCGTTGGTGTTAATGTCGGTGGTGTATTCTGGGGCATTCAAGCAGCACTAGAACAATTTGAAAAATTAGGACACGGCGGTAAAATTATTAATGCTACTTCACAAGCTGGTGTTGAAGGTAACGCAGGTTTGTCTTTATACAGTAGTACGAAATTCGCAGTTCGTGGTCTTACACAAGTAGCAGCACGTGATTTAGCTGAAAAAGGCATTACAGTTAATGCTTTTGCTCCAGGTATTGTTGAAACACCAATGATGAAAGGTATTGCTGTTAAATTAGCTAAAGAAAATAATCAACCAGAAGAGTGGGGTTGGAAACAATTCTCAGATCAAATTACTTTAAAACGACTTTCAAAACCAGAAGATGTAGCTAATGTTGTTGGCTTTTTAGCTAGCAGTGATTCTGATTATATCACTGGTCAAACAATTATAGTTGATGGTGGTATGCGCTTCCATTAATCATATTGTTTTATTCGACATGAACAGCTCTACTGTGACAAAGACTTCAAACACTTTCGTTAAATGCAACTACGAGTATTTATGCGAAAGTGTTTCTCTTTGTTTAAATACTATTGATACCATGATTTAATACGTAAAGCACGTTCTAAATTATGCTTACTTATTTCTTCTCTTCGTGGAATATTAATATAGTGTTCGAGACTTTCATTCCAAGTTTGTGGTAACGGTTTTGGAGCATAACTTGTCCATTTATTAATCCAAGTTTGTGGTAAAGCACCATGAGGTTTAGTTTGTCTTGTTAATGCTAAGTAAACATGACTCCATGCTCTTGGAACTACAGTCCAAATATTATAACCTCCACCACCAAACATAATAATTTTGCCATCGGTATATGTTTCTGCAAGTGCATTTATTAGATAGGGAATTTGATACAATGCATCAAGCGTACAATTCATATGAGTTAATGGATCTTGAAAATGAATATCTACCCCATGCACACTCAATATTATATCTGGTTTAAATGCTTCAATTATAGCATTAAGTGATAGCTCCAAGCATTCAAGATATGAGGCATCTTCTGTATAAGGCTCTAAAGGTAGATTGACTGTGTAACCATATCCTTGATCCTCTCCACGTTCAGTATAATGTCCTGAGCCAGGAAATAGAAATTTTCCCGTTTCATGAATGGAATAACACATTATTTCTTCATCAGTATAAAATCGCCATTGTGTACCATCTCCGTGATGTGCATCAGTATCCACAATTAATACCCGCTGGCCGTATTTTTGATTTAAATATTTAGCCGTAATTGCGACATCATTATAAACACAAAATCCATTGGCACGTCCTTCTAGAGCGTGATGCAAACCACCACCAAGATGACAACCATTATGATAAATGCCTTTCATAATCAAATCTGCTAATGTTAATGCGCCGCCAACAATTCGAGCACTATGGCTATGCATATTATTAAACTGATTCGTATCTTCGCCACTTAATCCATATTTATCAGCTTCTTGATTACTTAAAATACCATGTGATGCATGTTTAATTGCTTGTACGTAATCGTATTGATGCACGAGGGTTAGTTCATTCGTTGTTGCAATAGGTGGTTCCACAATATTACTATTGTTTAAATAGCCAGCCGTCTGCAACAATTCTGTCGTTAGTTTAAGTCTCATTTGATTAAAAGGATGATGATTATCAAAACGATATTTTAATAATTTATCTGAATAGACATATCCAGTTTTTCTTTTATCATGCATCATATCAAACTTCCTTTAGTAATTAGAATTTAAAAGAAAAAGCGATTTTGAAAGCGTAAATCATCAAATGCTTGTTGTTGATCGAGTGTGATACGATTGCCAATGCGAGCCATCAAGCAATTGGCAGGGTGACTTGTGATTTCAGGTTCGTCTGTAGCAAAAACTTCTAATCCACCTTTGGCCATCATTTTTTGCATCACTTTTTTATATTCAAAAACATCTAACTTTGCTTGTTTTAAATCCCAATGCCAATAATATTCTGTCGTTAAAACAATATAATCTTCAAACTCATTACTAGAAAGACTAGTTGCGATGAGTAGACCACCCAAATGTAAATGACGATATTTTGGACATAATTCAATGGCACCCAATTCAATAAGATAAGGTAAATGACCTTGAGACCAACGCTCAAACTCATCCGGATAGTGATAGGTTACATAGCCAATGATATGTGTGCGTTCTCTAATGATATATACTCGACCTTCCATCAGGCGTGAAATTTCTAATAAAGCATTAAATTGTTCCTTTGGAGGTCGAAAAGCATCAAGTTGATCATCGAAAGTAAGCGTTTTCAAAAAACTGCAAGATACAGGTCCTTCAATAACAAAATGAATATCTTGTATGTTGATATTTTTTAAGACATAAGTTTTGACATGCTTCATTGATTTCCGCCTCCGACATCTTATTATAATTAGTATAAAGGCTATGGACGTAAATTAAAAATATAAATGTAAAAATTCTCTAAAAATTTTGAATAACACAAAAATTTATGTATAATACATGCTAAGAAAGCGATTTCATATAAGGGGGATTTCAAATGAAGGTAGAAGTATATAAGAGTGAACCGGGAGAATATAATTTAAGCAATTATGAGGATGTATATCAAAACTTTGATTGGAATGAAGTAGAAAAAGCTTTTTCATGGTATAAAACAGGGAAAATCAATATGGCATATGAATGTATAGATCGTCACGTAGACGATGGTAAAGGAGACAAAATCGCTTTAAACTATAAAGATAATGAGCGTCAGGAACAATATACATTTTCAGATATACAGCACTTATCCAATCAAGCGGCGAATGTATTAGTAGAGCATGCAAATGTGCAAAAAGGGGATCGCGTTTTTATCTTTATGCCGAGAACACCTGAATTGTATTTTGCCTTTTTAGGTATATTAAAAGTAGGTGCAATTGTTGGTCCATTATTTGAGGCTTTTATGGAAAAGGCAGTAACAGATCGTTTAGCGAATAGTGAAGCCAAAGTTGTTATAACAACAAATAAATTACTTCATCGTATACCACAAGAAAAATTACCACATCTCAAAAAAATCATTATCGTGGATGATGATGTGTCTGATGACTATATAGATTTTAATAAGTTAATGCAATCAGCTAGCACATCATTTAATATCACATGGTTACAACGCGACGATGGTTTAATATTACATTATACTTCAGGTTCAACAGGACAGCCTAAGGGCGTACTTCATGTACAACAAGCAATGCTACTTCATTATATAACGGGGAAATATGTATTAGATTTACAAGAAAACGATGTATATTGGTGTACAGCTGATCCGGGTTGGGTTACTGGAACTTCTTACGGTATATTTGCACCTTGGCTAAATGGCGTCACAAATTGTATAGCAGGTGGACGTTTTACGCCTGAACAGTGGTATAAGATGATTGAAGCATTCAAAGTTACAATTTGGTATACGGCACCAACCGCGTTACGCATGTTGATGAGTGCTGGTGATGATATTGTTCAAAAATATAATCTGTCAACGTTACGATCTATTCTATCTGTAGGAGAACCATTAAACCCAGAAGTTATCAAATGGGCAAAATCAGCATATGGTAAACGTGTTCTTGATACGTGGTGGATGACTGAAACAGGTGGACATATGATTGTTAATTATCCTGCAATGGATGTCAAATTGGGTTCTATGGGAAAACCAATTCCTGGTGTGGAAGCTGCTATTATCGATGATGAGGGAAATGAATTGCCAGCTAATCGTATGGGCAATTTAGCAATAAAAAAGGGGTGGCCGTCTATGATGTATGAAATATGGGATAATCCAGAAAAATATCGTTCTTATTTTATAGGAGACTGGTATATATCTGGGGATTCAGCATATAAAGATGAAGATGGTTACTTCTGGTTTCAAGGTCGTGTAGATGATGTCATCATGACAGCAGGCGAACGTGTGGGACCATTTGAAGTCGAATCTAAATTAGTTGAGCATGAAGCTGTTGCTGAAGCTGGTGTCATCGGAAAGCCTGATCCAGTACGTGGCGAAATTATAAAAGCATTTGTTGCTTTACGCCAAGGATATGAACCGACTGATGATTTAAAAGAAGATATTAAAAAATATGTAAAAGAAGGTCTATCAGCTCATGCTGCTCCTAGAGAAATTGAGTTTAGAGATAAATTGCCTAAGACGCGTTCAGGTAAAATTATGAGACGTGTACTTAAAGCATGGGAACTTAATTTAGATGCAGGTGATTTAAGTACTATGGAGGACTAAAAATAGCAGGAACTTATTTTTAAAATAAAAGATGCTTTTCCTTATATAATCAACAATTGAATGTATAGTTTGGAACGCAAAATGATAATATATTTTACCATTTTGCGTTTTCAATATGTATGCGATATTTGCTAAATAAATAGCCAAAATATACGTATATTTATTTTACAATCATATGTTTTTAGTTAAAATAATTGTAAACGCTATCAAAAATTCGACATCATAGGCAGAGTTAGTTATTATTAAGTATGTAAGAAATTATGATACCCAAACAATCAGGGTGCTCTTACAATATACTATTTAGAACAAGGGGTTGAAAGTAGTTGGCACATTTATCAGATTTAGAAATTGCAAATCAATCAACATTAAGACCAATTGGGGAGATTGCTAAGAAAGCAGGGATTCCTGACGAAGCGTTAGAGCAATATGGTCATTATAAAGCAAAGATTGATATTAACAAAGTTAATTCTAAAGGCGAAAAAGGTAAAGTAGTATTAGTTACTGCGATGAGTCCTACGCCAGCTGGTGAAGGAAAATCAACAGTTACTGTTGGTTTAGCTGATGCATTTAATGAGCTAAATAAAAATGTAATGGTTGCCTTGCGTGAACCTGCACTTGGACCAACTTTTGGTATAAAAGGCGGTGCAACAGGTGGTGGCTATGCACAAGTGCTGCCAATGGAAGATATTAACTTACACTTTAATGGTGACTTCCATGCGATTACAACAGCAAACAACGCATTATCAGCATTTATTGATAATCATATTCATCAAGGCAATGAATTAGGCATTGATGTACGCAGAATTGAATGGAAGCGTGTTCTTGATATGAATGATCGAGCATTACGACATGTCAATGTTGGCTTAGGTGGTCCAACTAACGGTGTACCACGTGAAGATGGGTTTAACATTACAGTTGCCTCAGAAATTATGGCTATTTTATGTTTAGCACGTGATATCAAAGATTTAAAATCAAAAATTAGTCGCATTACAATTGGTTATACACGTGATCGTAAACCAATTACTGTAGCAGATTTAAAAGTTGAAGGCGCATTAGCAATGATTTTAAAAGATGCAATTAAGCCAAACTTAGTTCAATCAATCGAAGGAACACCAGCACTTGTTCATGGTGGACCTTTTGCTAATATCGCTCATGGTTGTAACTCTATTTTAGCTACTGAAACAGCTCGAGACTTAGCTGATATTGTAATCACTGAAGCTGGTTTTGGTTCTGATTTAGGTGCAGAAAAATTCATTGATATTAAAGCACGTGAAGCTGGATTTGAACCATCAGCTGTTGTCTTAGTTGCAACTGTACGTGCATTAAAAATGCATGGTGGCGTTGCAAAAGATGATTTGAAAGAAGAAAATGTTGAAGCTGTTAAAGCTGGTATTGTTAACTTAGAACGTCACGTTAATAATATTAGAAAATTTGGAGTTGAACCAGTCATTGCTTTAAATGCTTTCATTCATGATACAGATGCTGAAACAGAGTATGTCAAGCAATGGGCAAAAGAAAATAATGTGAGAATAGCACTTACCGAAGTTTGGGAAAAAGGTGGAAAAGGTGGCGTAGACCTAGCTAATCAAGTATTAGAAGTCATTGATCAACCACAAGAATTTAAATTCTTATATGATTTAAATCAACCACTTGAAGAAAAAATTGAAACAATTGTCAAAGATATTTATGGAGGTGCTTCAGTAACATTTAGTAAAAAGGCTAAACGACAATTAAAAGACTTTAAAAATAATGGTTGGGACAATTATCCAATTTGTATGGCAAAAACACAATATTCCTTTAGTGATGATGCCACAGCATTAGGTGCTCCAACTGGTTTTGATATTACAATTAGAGAGTTAGAAGCTAAAACGGGAGCTGGATTTATAGTTGCTTTAACTGGTGCAATTATGACAATGCCAGGATTACCGAAAAAACCTGCAGCTTTAAATATGGACGTAACAGATGACGGCCATGCTGTTGGATTATTCTAGGTGATACGTGCTAATAGTTTAAGACTTAAAGGTTTCTGACAAGTTGAAGAAGGCAATTTCTATTAAGTTTCAATAGAAATTGCCTTCTTTGCTATGTTTCTTATATTAAGAGCCATTAAATAAAATCAAGCGTATATACATAAAAATAAAGTAGACAGCTTAGCTGCAGATATATAATTAATTTTAATATCATTTGGTGTTTATTTAATGATGCCAAAGGAAATTTTAAATGTTTTATTTAACTTGCATCTTGTTTATCTCGTTGTAATAGGTGATGTTTGATATCGAAATTTAAGGCTTTGTGGTAATCTTTTACAGATATTTTGTTTTCAACTCGCATACGCTTTAGTACATAGTGTTGTCTTTGTATACCTATATTAAATTGATTATTATTTTTGATTGAGCCATCTTCATCATATGGTGTATAAGTGTATGGACTTTGTAGTAAGCCTATTAAGTATGCAGATTCTGCAATATTAAGTTTAGATGGTGGGATACCAAATAAACTATACGATGCAGATGCGATACCTGTGATGTTAGAGCCATTATAATCTCGTCCAAAAGGAACTACGTTAAGATATGTGTATACAATTTCGTCTTTAGTTAATATCTTTTCTAAGCGCAGTGACAATACGAGTTCGTTTGCTTTACGACGGTACGTCTTCTCACTACTTAATACTTGGTTTTTAATCAGTTGCTGTGTAATTGTACTTCCTCCAGATGATTGTTTCACATTGAAAACATCTTGAATCATTGCACGAATTAATGCCTTTGGTAAAATACCATTATGCTGATAGAATAATGTATCTTCTGAGGATGTCAATGCAGCAATCACGTTTGAATTTACACGTTTAGGTCCAACAATTAAAGTATTTTGGGACTGATCATATGCTTGTAAGATATTATTATTTTTATGATCAATCGCTTCATCTCCTGCAAAGTGTATGGCTTTCTTCTTTAATTCATTGTCACTCATTGCTGACGCATGTGATGTAATGCGATGGAAATAAAACATACTTGCAATGAAAAGAATCAATAAAATAAGGCAGAGTAGCGCAAACATCGTAATTAAGATATGCTTGATTAATTTATACTTGGTCTCATATTTTAAATATGAAGCCTGTTGCATATATGCCACAAATTTTTTTATCATTCACATGCGTCCTTTCTGAAAGTACGTCTAGTATATCATATTTTACTAAGTTGACTTTTAAAACAGAGTTCTTTATAATTATGTCAATTCCATAAATATTGGATAGTAAGGACAAGTAGCAGTTATAAAGGTCTTCAGAGAGTTAGTGGGTGCTGTGAACTAACGCTTTTTAATTGTGAATACACCTTTTAAAATATATCCAACGTTTAATTAATGAACGTATCATTAAGAGAGTGGTATCACATGTTGATGCTAAAGTATGGTGGTAACGTGCAAAAGCGCCCTTACATTTTGATAATGTAGGGGTTTTTATTTTTTTAAGGAGGTATACAGATATGACAAATGCTTTATTAGAGGATTTAAAGTGGAGAGGGTTAATTTATCAACAAACTGATGAAGAAGGTATTGAGGAGTTATTAAACAAAGAACAAGTATCTTTATATTGTGGTGCGGACCCTACGGCAGATAGTTTACATATTGGACATTTGTTACCGTTTTTAACTTTGAGACGTTTCCAACAGCATGGACATAGACCAATTGTGCTCATTGGCGGCGGTACAGGTATGATTGGTGATCCATCAGGTAAATCTGAAGAGCGTGTGTTACAAACTGAAGAACAAGTTGAGGATAATGTTCAAGGTATCAATGCACAAATGCATAAATTGTTTGAATTTGGAACTGAAAAAGGCGCCGTTTTAGTTAATAATAAAGATTGGTTAGGTCAAATTTCATTGATTAGTTTCTTACGAGACTATGGTAAGCATGTAGGTGTAAATTATATGCTCGCTAAAGATTCAATTCAATCTAGATTAGAAAATGGTATTTCTTATACAGAGTTTACTTACACGATATTACAAGCCATAGACTTTGGACATTTAAATCAAAATTTAAATTGTAAAATTCAAGTAGGTGGCTCTGATCAGTGGGGCAATATCACAAGTGGTATTGAATTAATGCGACGTATGTATGGTCAAACTGAAGCGTATGGGCTTACTATTCCTTTAGTTACTAAATCAGATGGTAAGAAATTTGGTAAATCTGAATCTGGAGCTGTTTGGTTAGATGCTGATAAAACCAGTCCATATGAATTCTATCAATTCTGGATAAATCAATCTGACGATGATGTTATAAAATTCTTAAAGTATTTTACTTTCTTAAATAAAGAAGAAATAGAACGTTTAGAAGCATCAAGAGATGAACAACCTCATTTACGTGAAGCCCAAAAAGCACTGGCTGAAAATGTGACTAAATTGATTCATGGCCAAGATGCTTTAGATGATGCGATACGTATTTCACAAGCATTATTTAGTGGTGACTTGAAATCTTTATCTGTGAAAGAACTAAAAGAAGGTTTTAAAGACGTTCCTCAAGTAGAATTATCTGCAGACAATACTAATATTGTTGAAGCTCTAGTTGAAACAGGGATTTCTTCATCAAAACGACAAGCTCGTGAAGATGTAAATAATGGTGCAATTTATATTAATGGTGAGCGTCAGCAAGATGTTAATTACAATTTATCAAGTGAAGATAAGATAGAAAATGCTTTTACAATTATTAGACGTGGTAAAAAGAAATACTTTATGGTGAATTATCGATAACAGAATATGAATAAAGGGTCTGGGACATTAAGCTCTTAAACAATGTAAAAAAGACAATTTCTATTAAAATTATTTGATAGAAATTGTCTTTTCTCTTATGCATTAGATAATATACAGCGCGTTAATTTAGTTTAGTGGTATTTATTAAATTATACGAAAGTGCCTTATTTTTTAAAGCATTTAAAGGTAAAATTACATGTTAATGCGTAGTATTTATGGCGAGACTCCTGAAGGAGCAGTGCCAGTCGAAGACAGGGGCCCCAACAAAGAGAAATGCGAAAAGCATTTCGCCAAACAAAGCAAGTTGGGGTGGCTGAGACGGCACCCTAGGAAAGCGAAGCCATTCAATACGAAGTATTGTGAAAATAGAGAACAGCAGCAAGATATTTTCTAATTGAAAATGATCTTACTGCTGTTTTTCTGAGATGTATGTCCCAGACCCTTTTTATATAAATTAAATTCAAATGCTAAGAAGTTATTGTGCAAATTGGCTACTTCTTGATGACTCTGAAGTATGAGATGCTTTTTGACTTTTTAATGTTACGTCGATTTCTTTTGTATTTCCGTCTCTAATAATAGTTAAAGTTACCTTTTCACGAGGTTTTTTATGTTGATATAAGTACGTTCTTAAATCGGTATCTTCTTTAACTGTTGTATTATCTATCTTTGTAATAATATCACCTTTCTTGATCGTACTTCCATGTTCAACCTTAGCCACATATACGCCTTCTTTTCGATTTGTATGCAATTCTTCACGATACGAGTCTGGAATTTCACTTAAATTTAGTAATCCAATACCAATTGAAGGACGTTCGATTTTGCCGTTTTTTACAAGTTGTTCAATCGTAACTTTAACTTCATTACTAGGAATAGCAAAGCCGATACCTTCAACTTGTTCAGCGGCAATTTTCATTGAATTTATACCCACAAGATTACCGTTTATATCAACAAGTGCACCTCCAGAATTACCTGGATTAATCGCAGCATCAGTTTGTAAGACAGTCACTTTCGTACCGCCAGACGATGTATTTGCATCGATGGTACGTTCGTTGGCTGAAATGATACCTGAAGTAACTGAATTAGCGAATTCAAGTCCTAAAGGATTACCCATTGCAAATACAGAGTCACCTGTCTGCACTTTGCTAGAATTAGCAAATTTAATGGCTTTAACTCCATTTGTTTGTTTGATTTTCAAAACTGCAATATCTGAAACCGCGTCTTTACCAACGAGTTTAGCATCAACTTGTTTACCATTATGTAATTGTACCTTAACTTCATTCGCGCCATCAATAACATGATTATTCGTTACAATATAAGATGAATCATTATTAACTTGATATATTACACCAGAACCAACACCTGCTTCTTGTGATTTTGTGGATTTACCACGCAGCAAGTCATCAATACTTGAAGCTTTTTGCATATTAATAACACCCACAATTGAAGGTGATACATCTTTAATCATTTGGTTGACAGAATTGTATTTTTCACTTTTACCATCCAGCCGATTGCCACCTTTAGAGTTTGTTGCCTCTTGCACTTGCGAACCATTTTGATTCAAGCTGGTATGATTTAGCGCTTTTCCAATACCTAAGACGATTAATGCACCTATGATTCCTGCAACAATAGCAATGACTATTGTTTTAAACAAAGGAAAACGAGGTTTTGGATTTCTATAATGTTGATTGAATATTGACATTGTCTACCTCCTATTTCATACATAATATTATTATGTATGGTTTTCAACAATAATTCTAGTAAATTACTATCAGACTTTAGAAGTATCTTTGACGCTGCTTGTTAAGGCAAGAATATAATGATAAAATTCAATTTGTTGAAATAAAAGCAAAGAAGGTGCCATTATGTATCAAATCATCAGTAAATTATTAAATGTCTTGTTAGTAAAAGGGGCTAAATCTTTATATGTATTAGGGAAAGAAAATGTACCGAAGGATAGTAAATATATTGTGACATGTACACATGAAAGCTATAACGAAGTCATTATGTTAGCGCTAGCGCTTGTGCCAAATGAAATTAATTATATGGCTAAAAAAGAATTATTTAAAAATAAATGGATAGGTAAATTTTTAACTTCTTTAAACGCATTTCCAGTAGACAGAGAAAATCCAGGTCCTAGTACATTAAAACGTCCTATTAATTTATTAAAGCAAAATAAAACGGTAGGTATCTTTCCAACAGGACATCGAACATCTACAGAAGGCGCACCATTAAAAAGAGGTGCCTCTACAATTGCTTTGTTAAGTAAGTCGCCGATTTTACCAGCTGCTTACGTTGGACCAAAGCATATTTTAGGATTGTTGACTGGTCGTGCCACAATTAAATTTGGAAAACCTATTTATCTTAGTGATATTCCAAAAGAATTAAAACGTAATGAAAAGATTGAATATCTTACCAAAGAAATTGAAAAAAGAACAGGGGAATTACAGAAAGAGTTAAATGTCTTATATTATGAAAAATAATTAAATTGTTATATTACCAACAAATTTAAGTTTGAAGATAAAATATATAGTGAAATAAAGCGGATTTTTATTAAAGTTTAATAGAAGTTCTCTTTTACTTTTTACACATTAAAGATGAAACGATGATTAATTAAACTGCTATGTAATATTGCTAAAGGTAAATTCATAACTAAAATAGAAGCGTGCAAGCTATGAAGATTATGTAATATATACTTTGTATTAGAAGTTTCGTAATATTAAATATTTTGTTAACATTTTCAAATAAATCTATAAAAATACAAAATGCATATGGTTATTTATTTGTTTGGCAATTATAATAAATAAGTAATAAAAATAAATACGTATTAAGGATTGATAATATGGGTAAGTTTTTTCAAAATTTAGGTCGCTCGCTAATGTTACCAGTAGCAATATTACCTGCTGCTGCGATTATTACTGGAATAGGTAATGCATTAAATGCGTTGCATATCTGGGCACAAGTTGCTTTGTTCTTTACTACTGTTGGTTCAACCATACTGGAACAATTAGGTATTTTATTCGCAATTGGTGTAGCGATTGGTATGGCGAAAAAGAATGATGGGGCAGTTGCGCTTGCAGCAGTGACGGGTTATTTGCTAGTAACTGTTGTTTTGTCACCAGCCAAGATAGCTCCAGTTTTACATGTTAAAGAAAATAGTCTAGATTTAGCTTTTTCACAAATGAATAATTCAAATGTTTTTATTGGTATTGTTATCGGTTTAATAGCAGCGTATACATATAATAAATTTAGTGAAACAGAATTACCAGTTGCGCTATCTTTCTTCAGTGGACGTAGATTAGTGCCGATATTAACTGCATTTTTCTGTACGTTTTTGGTGTTGGTGCTTCTTGTAGCTTGGCCAGTTGTTTATAATGCTATAGTTACTTTTGGAAAAACAATCACAGGGTTTGGACCATTTGGCGCATTTTTATATGGATTCTTTAATCGGTTATTAATACCAACTGGATTACATCATGCATTAAATAGTGTATTCTGGTTCGATACTATTGGCATCAATGATATTGGTAAATTCCAAAGTGGTAAAGATGCCGTAAAAGGCATTACAGGACGTTATCAAGCAGGTTTCTTCCCAGTAATGATGTTCGGTATGCCAGCTGCTGCTTTAGCGATTTATCATACGGCTCAAAGCAAACAGCAAAAGCAAGTGTATGCTTGGTTTTTAGCTAGCTCAATTGGTGCATTCTTTGTTGGTGTAACTGAACCTATCGAATTTGCTTTCATGTTTGTAGCACCCGTTTTATTTGTTATTCATGCATTATTAACTGGGTTATCACTATTTATTGCAGCATTGTTTCATTGGACTGCAGGGTTTGCATTTAGTGCAGGATTGATAGACTATTCCCTATCATTAATTAATCCTGTTGCAAATCATCCGTTGATGTTATTAGTACAAGGCGTGTGTTTCTTTGTATTATATTATGTTATTTTTAGAGTTGTTATACAGGTCTTTAACTTAAATACAATTGGTAGAGGGGATAATTTGCTTGCTGATCCTACTGAAACTGATAACAATCATCACGCAGTTCCAGATAATGGTGAGGGTCAAAGTAAATATTACAATACTGCTAAACAGATTTTAGAAGGGCTTGGCGGTAAGTATAATATTGTATCATTAACGAATTGTGCGACACGTCTTAGAATGGAACTGAAGGATAATGTAGTGATAGACGAACAGAAAATAAAAAATGCTGGGGCAGTAGGTGTTACTAAGAGTGGCAACCATTCAGCGCAGGTAATTGTAGGAACGCATGTTCAACAAGTTGCTGATGAAATTGAAAAGCAATTGTAGAATTTAAATAGCATTAAAATGCGGTTAAGCAAATGTCTACATTGACGTACTGTTTAACCGCATTTTGCATTTGCACCAAACATATCAATTAGGTATGATTAAGAAAAGTAATAGAGAGGATGTGGTGTGAGTGAAATCTATATTATTTGATGTTGATGGCGTTTTTTTAAGTGAAGAACGTTGTTTTGATGTTTCAGCACTCACAGTTGATGAATTATTACATAGTGAAAATTATTTAGGTCTTCAACCTATTAAACAATATAGTGATTTAACAGATGATCAAATTCAACAAATTAGAAATGAGATATTTCAGAATGATAAGATTTTAAATCATTTTAAATCACTGGGTCTTAATTCGAATTGGGATATGTTATTTATTGTTTTTAGCATTCATTTTATACATATTTTGAAGGAGCTTTCTAAAGGAGATAGAGAGGCTGTGCTGTCAAGTCAGCATTTTACTGTAGACAGTATTGCATTTATTAAGCAACATTTAAATCAACAACCGAGCCTTTCACCACTAAATGTTAAGCATTTTTTATCAACGACAACACATGGGAAAACTCAAATATATGAATCATTAAAGCAATATGCACAACAGGAGCTAGAGATTGTTCAAGATGATATGTTTAATTTAAAAAGTACGCTGTGGCATTTTACGCAAGAGGTTTATCAAGAATGGTATTTAGGACAAAGCTTATATGAAGAGATTGAACAGAAAAAACCAAGAAGCACCTTTAAAAAAGGCTTTATTTTTCAAGAAATTTTATTACGGCCTGAAGCGGAAATTCAACAATTATTACATGATTTAAATGCAGCAGGCTATCAATTGGCTGTTGCAACAGGCAGACCTAGAACAGAAACAATTGTGCCGTTTAAATCATTTAGTTTATTACAATGGTTTGATCAGTCACATATTGTGACCGCATCAGAGGTATTAACTGCTGAATCACAATATCCATCTTCTGCACCTTTAGGTAAGCCGAATCCATTTAGTTATATAGCAACATTAAATGGAAATCATCGTGAGCATTACAGTGAATATATCAAAAATCAAAATCATATCGTTTGTGGTACAGATGTTTATATTGTGGGAGACTCACTAGCAGATTTATTGTGTGCGAAAAAAATTGGAGCAACGTTTATTGGAACATTAACTGGATTGAGCGGCAAATCAGCTCGTCTTGAATTAGAACAGCATGGGGCAGACTTTATTATCAACCATGTTGGTGAAATTAGAAGCATTCTACTATAAATAAAGATTGGTAAGTTATATATAATAGATTATTTACGGATTATTTTGAACAGTCTGGGACATAAATGTAATGGATTGAAAATGACTAAATTTTTCTTAGGGCTTGGTTTCCACAATATCATGAATATGGTAGGTGATATCATTTGAAGATATTAAAACTGAAGTTTCTATTGGTAGTGTAGGTTGGGGTGGCTGAAGCTGTCCTCTAAGAAAGCGAGCCAACAATACGAAGTATTCAATAAAAAAGAAGCAGTCAGATGAGTTGAATTCAATTCATCTGACTGCTATTTTTCTGAGATTTATGTCCCAGCCTCATAATTTTGAGATTGATGGTCCATTCTGTATATATAGTTTATGATATTATTCTAAGTTCTTGGAGAAAACTTTATGCCTTAGACTCTGTGTTAGGAATCGATAGAATTGTTCCATGAATCTTTGTGAATTGCTGGGTTTGTTTGAGATGTTGAATAACTTTGTCTGTGATTGGTTGATCGACAGCAATAATCATCATGGCTTGTCCGCCTTCAGTATTTCTACCTAACGACATACTTGCAATATTGATTTGTTCTCGACCAAGCAACGCTCCTGTTCGACCGACAATTCCAGGCACATCGTTGTGATAAGTTATTAATTGATAAGCATTAGGCTGAAAATCGACTGAGAAATCATTAATTCTTATAATTCTTGGACCAAACCCTTCAATAACGGTTGCACCAATAGTTAGAGAATATGATTGATGTTGCAAACGTATTTCAACATAATTCTTAAAAGCTGAGCCAGCTGATGTTCTTGTTTCAACTTGATAATTAATTTCTTGTTCTTTTAATAATACTAAAGCATTGATTAAATTTGCACGATGGCCAAAATGTGGTTTTAGTAACTGTGTAATGGATGAACGCAAGATTAAATCTGCGTGCGGTTCAACAATTTCTCCGCTTACTGTGATTTTAATGTCTTCTGGTGCGTGATCAAATAATTGCACAGCAAGTTCAGCTGCAATTTCACTAACTTTAATGAATTCTCGAGCAGTGTTGCTAATATTAGAAAAATCTAATGTTGGCGCGTTAATCGCATGCTTAATTAATCCTTGCTCAAAATAGTCTACAAGTTCTTCCGAAACTGAAATGGCTACTTTGGTTTGGGCTTCAATAGTTGAGGCACCTAAATGAGGCGTTACAATAATATCGTCGTGACTAATTAAAGGTGAATTAGTTGGAGGTTCTTCTTCAAAGACATCGATGGCAGCTTTGGCAATTTGTTTTTTATCTATTGCTTCAAATAAAGCTGCTTCATCTATAATGCCACCACGTGCAACGTTAATCACTTGTAATGTTGATTTTGCTTTATTAAAGAAGTCCTTTCCAATCATACCTTTTGTCTTCTCAGTTAAAGGTGTATGCACAGTTAAAAAATCTGCTTTTTTAGCTATCTCATCTAGTGAGGCTATAACGATATTTAATTCTTTGGCTTTTTCTTTAGTTAAAAATGGATCATATGCTAAAACAGTCATACCAAAGCTTTGCAAACGTTTAATTACCCCAAGACCAATTCTCCCAGTGCCAATTACTCCCAGAGTTTTTTGATAAAGTTCTACACCACGAAATGCTTTACGATTCCATGCTCCTTGTTGTAATGAAGCATGTGCATTTGGAATATTGCGTGCCATTGCTAAGAGCATAGCAACTGAATGTTCAGTTGCTGAAATCGTATTTCCATCAGGTGCATTAATCACGATTATACCGTTTAATGTAGCAGCATTTATGTCAATGTTGTCAACGCCAACTCCAGCACGTGCAACAACTTTGAGGTGTGAGGCAGATTCTAATACTTTAGCAGTGACTTGTGTTTGGCTACGAACAATTAGAGCTTCATAACTATCAATCATTTCACACAATTCATTTTCTGATAAATTAGTTTGAATATCTAATTGAAAGTTGGGATTATTTATTAATGCCGTAAGACCTTCTTTAGATATAGGGTCTGCTACTAATATCTTATGCTTCATGATGAATTACCTCCATATATGCTTTCATGCCTTTACCAATATAATTCATTTTGCGATAGTCAGATAAAATCGTTTCTAACGCTGCAACAACAGAAAGAATATCAAATGGTGAAACCTTTCCCATATGACCAATGCGCAGAATCTGACCTTTAAGTTTGCCTTGGCCACCAGCAATTGTAATACGATAGTTTGCTTTTAATGAATCTTTAATGTATTTGAGCTCAGCACTATCTTTTGGTATAAAAGCAGTGACGGTAGGTGAGGCGTCTTGTGATTGTACTAATAAGTCTAAATCTAAAGCCTTTAGTGCTGTTCTTAAAGCTTGTTTAATGATATTATGTCGTTTAATAACATGTTCAAATCCTTCATTTTCGATTAACGCGCTATAGCGGTTAAGTGCTCTAAAGAGTGCTACATTTGGTGTGAAAGGTGTGCTATGTTGTATTAATGATGAATGATATTTAGTTAAATCTAAATAAAATCTGGGCGTCTTTACTTCTTGAAATCTTTCGAGTGCTCGATTATTGTATGCGACAAAAGCAAGTCCTGGTGGCAGCATAATAGCTTTTTGACTACCTGATATTAGCACGTCGATATTGTCCCGCTCCATATTTGCGTCAACAGCACCAATGCAACTGACACCATCAACGACAAAATAAATGTCAGGATCAAAAGATTTAATTGCATATCCTATTTGTCCAACGGGATGCAAGACACCAGTTGATGTCTCACAATACTGACAAAATACAGCTGTAATCGTTTCATTTAGATTAGATAAGTAATTTTTAAATGCATCAATGTTAACAGCTTCTCCCCATGCTACATTAAAAACATGTACATTTTGATAATATGTTTCTGCAATTTGTTTAAAACGATTACCAAAAGCTCCTGAGACAATAACGACAAAATGGTCATCTGGATTAACGATATTTAACATACTTGCTTCTAATACGCTTGTTCCACTTGAAGTTAATACCATAACATCATTTGTACTGCCAAAAATCTTTTTCAGAGATGTAAATGCCGTCTTAGCTATGTTTTCAAAGTCGGCCGAGCGATGACCTACCATAGGCAATTGAATGGCTTCATTGATTTCTTTCGGTACTGGGGTAGGACCAGGTGTTAATAATAAAGTTTCGTAATAGTGCATAATAAAACTTCCTCCAATATGATGATTTTTCAATTTTACCAAATATTCTGAAAATTTTAAAGGCAATTTCATATATTATATATTTAAAAATAGAGATAGTTGTACCTAATTTCAATTTGAATGCTGAAACAGGTTAAGACATAAATACCAAAAGACACAAAGAGGATTTCAACTTAAAAATCTTCTTCGTGTCTTTTTTCTCCGCATTGCAGGACTTTTGTTCATAGAATGCTGTACTTAGTCACTTGATATAAAATAATACGCATTGTTAATTCTCTGCTATTGTTGGTTCAATAATAATCTCTATATTTCCTCTGATTGAATTTGAAATCATACAATGTTCATCAGCAATTTGAGTTAGCTTTGAAATACGTTGTTGTAAACGATTGCTTTGCAATTTATCAATAAATATTGTTGGTTTATGAACAATTCTTATCATTGAAAATTTACCTTGATTAAATTGAGCAGTTCCTATAGATTCATTTTTAATAGTAATGTTATCAAACCTTGCACGTTCTAAAGCGGCTGCGAGTGATATGATATAACAAGATGAGGCAGCTGAAACTAACATTTCATCTGGGTTTGTCCCGGTGCCATTACCACCAAGAGATGAGGGAATGGAAATACGTTCATTCAAAATATCGCCTTCTACGGTACCAATACTTTCTCGTCCTCCTGTCCAATGTGTTTTTACTTTAAAATCATGCATAACCATATAACTTTGACCTCCATGTTTGATATGTTAACTTTAGTTTAGATAATTTAAAATAGAAAGCAAGGAAGGGGACTTTTAATGACTATTTCAAGACCTAATTCAACGTTTAGCATCGTTGCACATCGTGGTTTATCGAAACGTTATCCTGAAAATTCATATATAGGCTTAAAAGCGGCTTTAGAATTACCAATAGATATGTTAGAAATTGATGTCCATTACACTAAAGATAAGCAACTTGTGGTCATACATGATGATACAATTGATCGCACTTCTAATGGCCGAGGAAAAGTCATAGATTATACATATGAGCAATTACAACAATTTGATTTTGGAATCAAATGGGGAGAAGCTTTTAAGGGAACCCGAATCTCTAAATTAGAAGATATATTACAATTAGCTCGACAGTATTCAAAAATATTATTGATAGAGTTGAAAGTTCCTCAACAATATCCTGGTATTGAAGATATGTTACTCGACGTTTTGGATCGCTATCATATGCCGAAAAGGCAAGTGATTTTACAATCGTTTGACGAAGAAAGTGTGCGATCTATAGCAACAAAAACGACAGTATACAAACTTGGTGTATTGATAAGTAAGAAGAAATATTGGCATCGTTTACCAAATTTTGAAGATATTTCACAATATGCGGACTATATTAATCCCAATTACTCTATAGTAACTAAAAAATTTATCGATGGCGCACATCAAGTTAATCTCAAAGTTATGCCGTACACTGTAAATGAAGCCAAAGCTGCACAGTCACTTATTAAACTAGGTGTCGATGGCATTATTACAGATATACCAGATGAACTTTTTCAACTATAAAGAAAGCGTTAATAATTTTAAATTGTGACCTGTAAGTAAAAATACGATAATACAGGGAATATGAAGCCATACAGTCATCCGTAACGTAAAAAAGCCAGTAAATGCATTTACAAAATACGCATTTACTGGCTAATTTTTTAGGAATGATGTCCTAAAGTCTAACACTTATTATCTTGAGTAGTACTCAACGATTAATTGTTCATTGATTTCTGCTGGTAATTCGCTACGTTCAGGGAAGCGTACGAAAGTACCTTTTAAGTTATCTGCATCAAAATCTAAGTATTCAGGAACGAAATTATTGATTTCAACAGATTCTTTAATAATATCTAAGTTTTGTGATTTTTCACGTACAGTAATCACTTGACCAGGCTTTAATGAATATGATGGGATATCGACACGACGACCATCTACTTCAATATGACCATGACCAACTAATTGACGAGCTTGACGACGTGTGCGGGCTAAACCTAATGCATAAACAACTGCGTCTAAACGACTAGCTAATAAAATCATGAAGTTTTCACCATGTACACCATATTGCTTAGCAGCAATATCAAATGTATTACGGAATTGTCTTTCAGTCATACCATATAAATAACGTAATTTTTGTTTTTCACGCAATTGCATACCATATTCTGATAATTTTTTACGTTGGTTTGGACCATGTTGTCCTGGTGCGTAAGGACGTTTTTCTAATTCTTTA
>VNIW01000014.1_pt2 | contig 23693 bp, 25 predicted proteins | sample 7248591 | NCBI WGS metagenome assembly VNIW01 (sample SAMN12251776, study PRJNA551026) | human skin metagenome | isolation source: skin samples from patients infected with Netherton Syndrome | host: Homo sapiens | place: France:Paris | reverse complement strand
GGTTGTTCATGATTGGATTTAACGTTTGTTTCTTAACACAATTCATTCTTGGACTAGATGGTATGACACGTCGTTTATACACGTATATGCCTTCAGATGGCTGGTTTTTACTAAACTTCATCTCAACAATCGGTGCCCTATTAATGACAGTAGGTTTCTTATTCCTTGTTGTTAGCATCGTTTATAGCCATATCAAAGCACCTCGTGAAGCAACTGGTGATAACTGGGATGGTCTTGGTCGTACATTAGAGTGGTCTACTGCTTCAGCTATTCCACCTAAATACAACTTTGCAATCACTCCAGACTGGAATGACTATGATACATTTGTTGATATGAAAGAACATGGTCGTCACTACTTAGACAACCATAATTACAAAGACATTCACATGCCTAACAATACACACACTGGTTTCTGGATGTGTATTTTCATGACTATCGGTGGTTTCTTCTTAATCTTCGAAACAATCATCCCTGCCCTAATCTGTTTAGTAGGTGTATTTGGTACGATGATTTATCAAAGTTTCGTTCAAGATCACGGATATCATATTCCAGCTTCTGAAGTTGCTGAAAATGAAGCTCGCTTAAGAGAAGCACGAATTAAAGAAAGGGAGGCTGTAAGTCATGAGTCATGATGTAAAAACTATTGATGCACGTACGCATGAAGGTGAACTAAATAAACTTGGCTTTTGGATTTTCCTTACAGCCGAATTTGCCTTATTTGGTACACTATTTGCAACGTTATTAACGTTACAACATGGTGGCGATTATGCAGGTAAATTGACAACTGATTTATTCGAGTTAAAACTCGTATTGATTATGACATTTGCCTTGTTATTAAGTTCTTACACATGTGGTATTGCAATTTACTATATGCGTAAAGAAAAGCAAAACTTAATGATGTTATGGATGATTATTACACTTGCATTAGGCCTTGTATTCGTTGGATTTGAAATATACGAATTCGCGCACTATGCTAGCGAAGGTGTAAATCCAACAATCGGTTCGTTCTGGTCAAGTTTCTTCATCCTCTTAGGTACTCATGGTGCCCACGTTTCGTTAGGTATTGTTTGGATCATTTGCTTATTAATCCAAGTAGCAACTCGTGGATTGAATAAATACAATGCTCCTAAGTTATTCATTGTAAGTTTATACTGGCACTTCTTAGATGTTGTTTGGATCTTCATCTTCACTGCCGTATATATGATAGGGATGGTGTATAGCGGATGAATACAATCGTAAAACATACAATCGGATTTATTGCTTCTATCGTATTAACGCTTTTAGCAGTGTTTGTAACTCTATACACAACATTGACTTTCCATGCTAAAGTTACAATCATCTTTGGATTTGCATTTATCCAAGCTGCCCTTCAATTATTAATGTTTATGCATTTAACTGAAGGTAAAGATGGACAAGTTCAATCATTCAAAGTTATTTTTGCCATTATCATCACCCTTGTTACTGTTATCGGTACGTACTGGGTAATGCAAGGTGGACACTCACACCACTTATAATGCGCTACTAACTTATGAATGTAAGTGAAAACCAGCTATCAAAGTAAAATCTTTGATAGCTGGTTTTTTGTTTGCATTTATTTTTTAAGGTAAACTAAGACTAAAAATGACATAAGGAGAAGATAATAATGACTTTCCCTATTATTATTGATACGGACCCTGGTATTGATGATGCAGCAGCAATTAGTATTGCTTTAAATCATCCCTACATAGACGTAAAAATGATTTCAACCGTGAATGGTAATGTCGACATTGAGAATACAACACGTAATGCGCTTAAATTAAAATCCTTTTTTAATAGTAACGTACCCGTACATCGTGGTGCTGCTCATCCATTAATTAATGATTTATATGACGCACGAGAAGTCCATGGTGAATCAGGTATGGCAGGGTATGATTTCCCTCCAATAACCACTGCTGATTTAGCTTCTACTAAAGCTGTAGAAGCTATAAAAGATGTACTTATAGAAAGTATAGAACCCGTGATCATTATTGCTTTAGGACCACTAACAAATATCGCTTTATTATTAGCAACCTATCCAGAAACCGCACACTATATTAAGGAAATTATTTTTATGGGTGGTAGTCTAGGTCGAGGAAATGTAACTCCCCTAGTTGAATTTAATATGTATTGTGACCCAGAAGCAGCCAATATTGTAGTAAACTCTGGTGTCCCGTTAACAATGGTCGGATTGGATTTAGCAAGACAATCTCCCTTGCCCCATTCAGTAGTTAAACAGCTAAAACAAATAAATCAAACTGGAACAATGCTCTATCATTTATTTCAGCATTATCGCACTGAAAACATTGAACACGGTTTAAATGTCTATGATGTCTTTACAATTCTATATCTTTTAAATCCCAATCAATATCATACTGTATCAGCAAGATTACAAATTGAGCTCAATGGTAAATATACAAAGGGTGCTACAGTAGTTGATATTAAGTCTAACAATCCGAATTGTACGGTCGTAACATCATCACAATCTAATCAGTATCTAGAAAGTTTCTTGTCTTCATTAGCATATTGTAAATAAACATAACAATCAGTCTGAGACATTCATGTAACGAATTAAAATGACAACGGCAAAGCCCTATATGCTTTTCATAATGTCATTAATGTGGTCAGAGATATCATTTGTAGGCTATTAAGAATGAAGTTTCTATTTGGTAACTTATGTAGAGGCAGGTTATTGTTTTTATACATAAGTCCTCTCATTTAGAGAAATTTATTAAATAATGTGAAAGGTTCTTATTTTTTAAAAATCATTTTAGTGTAAATTCATATATAAACGCGCAGTATTGAGTATAAAAGAAGCACAAAGACGATTTTTAATATCAAATCATCTTTGTGCTATTTCTTTGGGATTGATGTCCCAACCTGGTTATTTTTAATAGAACTTTTTACCATATACATTAATATCATAGTTTTGTTTTAAGATATTTTGGAATATATGCGTAATTTTATATTCGTTATTAGTAGTATTGGAGAGTATCTTGTTTGTCCCTAAAACCACTGTATATTTGCCATTAGAAAAACCAGTAAAATTTTGACCATTAAACATACCACTGACTCTATTATATTTAGGGAACGTATAAAAGCCATAGCGATAATTAGTTGGATAGCGTTTGGTGCCAAATTCATGAATGAACGGATTAGTTACTGATTGATCAAAAATTTTATTATTAATTAATTTTTCTAGTAAAACTCCCATATCTTTAGTCGTCATGAATAAATTACCGGCACCATAATATTCTTGTAGTGTATTCGGCTTGGCACTTATTAAATTATTATTTTTGTAATAGTAACCTATCGCCATATGTTGTTGAAATGGCTTTTCATTGAAAAATGCTGAGTTATTAAGTTTTAATGGTTTACCTAAGCGTTCATAATAATTTTGCGCGTATGGTTTGTGTGTTACCTCTTCTATAACTTTAGCTAACACAAGATAATTGCCGTCATTATATAAATGTTTATGATAGCCATTAGGGTCCATACCTTTTTCTTGTATAGCATGCACAGCATCATCCAAAGTTTCATAAGACGGAGATGCTTGGAATTTATATAATCCACTTTTATGTAGTTCTAAATCTTTTAACGTTATCTTTTTTGATGTTTTAAACCAAGGTAAATATTTAGACACTGGTGCATTAATATTAATTTTATGCTCAAGTTCAAGTTGTTTAAGCATTAAACCAGTGGTGAATTTTTGAGCCGAACCTATCAAATACATTGTATTAGGTGAACTTTTGATCTTATGTTCAAAATCTTGATAACCATAGCCTTTGTTCATAACTAATTTACCATCTTTAAAAACCGCAATTGTTCCATTAAATTTTTGCTTTTTAAGATATTTATTTATTTCTTGATATTGCTTGCCTTTAGCTTCTATTGTCTTTAAATTGGCAACATCTTTTACACTTTTATTTCTTTTTGCTATGTAATCCTCATTCGAGTCGGCACTATCTTCTTTATTCGTTGATATCTTTATTTGAGATTTATTGCCCGTGTCATCATTCCACATTTGATGAAATGAAAATACTAAAATTCCTAGCAATACAAATGGTATAACAATAATGCCTATTAACTTTTTATTTATATTCATGCGCTTTGGTCCTCACAAAAATTTTCTTGTTTACACATCGTGTAATACATTTAGTTGCAATTCGTTAGTTAACTTTTTTATATTATAAGTTATTTATTCAGCGATTGCACTAAGTTTATCTTATGCCATTCTACTAAAAATTCATCCTACTAAGGTCGTAGGATGTCTGATATAACAGTTTTGTTATACGGTTGACTATTTAGTTTTCATCGGAAATATTGTTTTAACTTTGTAAAAACTTTGTTAAGATAAGTATTGTAATTTAGTCTATAAAGTTATAAAATTGAGGGCTATAATGACAATTTAAAGTGGTCATCCACTATTTTTAATTCGTAGGAGCACAATATATGAACAAAATCCTGAAATACTTTATGATATTATTAACTTTCGCTTTAATTGCTGTGCCTGCAATTTTCGCTTACCAACTATTTAAAAGTTCTGAAAGTGCATTTCAAACATCGTATAGTAAAAATGATGCACAACGTCAATCTAACTTACGTGAAGGAAAAGTTGACCCATCTAAAGATGCAGTTTCAATTCTATTCTTAGGTATAGACGATAATGACAGTAGACGTAAAAACGGTCAGTCAACTGAACATTCACGTACTGATGCAATGATCCTATCAACATTTAGCCCTAAGAAAGAACAAATTAGATTGCTAAGTATTCCACGTGATACAATCAGTTACATACCAAAAGTAGGCTATTATGATAAAATCACACACGCGCATGCTTATGGTGGCCCTATAGCTGCAATGGATTCTGTAGAAGCAACTTTAAATGTACCAGTAGATTTTTATGTGCGCATAAATATGGAAGCCTTTGTACAAGCAGTGGATGAACTTGGTGGAATCTATTATGATGTACCCTATAATTTAAGTGAACCGAACAAAGAAGATTCAGGTAAAATAAAAATTAAAAAAGGTTATCAAAAATTAAACGGTGATCAAGCACTAGCCGTTGCCAGAACACGTCATCATGATTCAGACTTAAAACGTGGTGAGCGTCAAATGGAATTAATAAAATTACTATTTAAAAAAGCCAAAGAAATGGATTCTTACGATAAATTAGACAACCTCATAGAGATTGCTGGCAAAAATGCCAAACATAATTTAACTACAAAACAAATTGAGGCTTTAGCATCACGATACCTTTCTGATGATGTTGATTTTAAAACTTCGCAACTTAAAGGTAGCGATGACTATCTAAATGGAATTTATTATTACAATCCTAGTGTGAAAAGCATTCAAAAATATTCAAATATTTTGCGTTCTGACTTAGGTCTATCTAAAATTACAGATAAAGATGATTTCTTAGACGAACGCGTAATCAAACACTATGGTTCTCTCGTTCCATTAACCGAATTAGAAGAAAGCTTATTGCGTAAAAATCAAAAAGACAGCACAGCTTCAAATGATGATAAGGAGTCATCGAACCAAGATAATTCAGCTAATCAAACTAACAATCAACAAAATGGAAATACTGGTAACACTCAATACAACAATGATGCGAATAATCAAAGTCAAACTAATTCAGCACAAACGTATTAATATGGAGAGGAGTTCATTAAATGTCTCGTAAAACTTACGAAAAAATTGCCAATATTAATGGAATGTTTAATATGTTAGAACAACAAATTATCCATAGTAAAGATATGGCTTTGTTTAGAAATGAATTCTTTTATGTCAATCACGAACATCGCGAAAACTATGAGGCTTTACTCGTCTATTATAGTCACAGCGCTGAGAACCCGGTTGTCGATGGTGCCTGCTATATACTTGCATTACCAGAAATATTTGATAAAGTAGATGTCTTCGAATCAGATTTACCCTTTTCTTGGGTCTACGACGAAAATGGTATTACTGAAACAATGAAAAACTTAAGTATTCCATTACAATATCTTGTAGCAGCTGCACTAGAAGTAACAGATGTTACCATCTTTAGACCTTCTGGTTTCACAATGGGAATGAATAATTGGAATATTGCCCAAATGAGAATTTTTTGGCAATATACAGCTATTATTAGAAAAGAAGCAATTTAATACACACATATATGAATCTGAGACAGTATTCCTAGAAAAATTAAGTTGCGGAATATCATTCACTTAGTTAAGATCCTAAACATAATCATTATGTCTTAGGATCTTCTTTATTTATATAAAGAAGATAGCGGGACAGTATTCATTATGAATTCGTAGTCCCACCTCCACAAGGTTGACTAGGACTGAAAAAAGTTTGTAATAAATGCATTTTCAATCCAGTCAACCAATATAAACATGTTATCTGACAGAAACAGTTACACACATACAAAATGGCATTGTAAGTATCACATCGTTTTTTCGCCAAAAATAGGCGTATCCACATTTGTTGGATAATTAAAAGGTAAAATCAGTTTAATGATATTCGATAGACAAGCAAATTTGATATTTAGATTAGTCATATAAGCAAAGGGGTAATATTTTATGCATAAAGGAGAGATAAGATGATATTTAAAATTGTAACAAATAAAGCAATGCTGACTGATTGCTTTAACATACGTAAGACCGTATTTGTAGAAGAACAAGGTGTTCCTTTAGCGCATGAACTAGATGCGTTTGAAGACGATTGCACACATGTCATTGGTTATGATCATCAAGGTAAACCCATTGCTTGTGGAAGGTTTAGAAACGATAATACTTCCGTTAAAGTTGAACGCATTGCGGTCATTAAATCATATCGCAGAACGGGTGTAGGTAAGAAATTGATGCTAGCTATCGAACAATTTATCCATGAACAAGGATATAGCTATGTGACATTACATGCGCAAATACATGCCAAACCTTTTTATAAGTTATTAGGCTATTCCACAGTAGGTCAACCCTTTATGGAAGAACAAATTGAGCATATCAAAATGGAAAAATATCTTTATTAATATTACGTTTCGATTACAGGAACATCTAAATTATGACATATCTGCTTTTTCTCACATAAATAGTATTAACTTTGAAACATTGCTACAACGCATTGTAAGTCATTTAATCATTTCTTTTTAAAAAGTAAAATTAAACTTAGTTTACAAAATCGTTAAATTAATCTTTTTTATAAGGAGAAGCCTTATAATGAAATTGTATTTAACAATTATTAAGGAGTACGAAATATGACGAAAAAATTCAATCTTAAATTGCCGTCAATGCTTGCATTATCGCTTTTTGGAGCAACATTAACTGCACAACATGCTCACGCAGCTGAGTCAACAACAGATCAATCTACAAACAAAAATGTGATTGATCAACAAAATGATGTCGTTAAAGCAAACAAGGCAAAAAAAGCTGTATCTAACGCAGCTCAAAATGTATCAGGCGTTCAAGCCTATCATAATCCTTCATTAGTTAAATCATCAGATACAACGTCAGGTCAAACATATGATGCTAAATTAGATACGTTAACTGACCAAACTCATGCACAGACGTCTCAGCAACAAAATGCAAAAAATCAACAACAAACTGAACAAGCAAAACAACAAGCTGCCACAACTACAGCACGTCAAAATGCTCAAACATATAACCAAAATGCTGCACAAAGTAACAAAACAAAACAGCAAGCTAATGCAAATACGTCTACAACGACAAAGCAACAAGCTACACAAGCAGCAAATACATCACTAAAATCACAAAACAATGTTGAGACAACAAATCAAAAAGCAGTATCTACTCAAAATACTGCACAAAAACAGTCTAATAGCGTTACTACTTATCAAGGACGCGTTGGCGGTATGGGCTCAAGTGCAACTAAAGCTCAAACAGCTAAATCAACATCTGGCTTTACTGGATTTAGAAAAGCTGTAAGTACATATAAAGCAACATCATCATTACCTAAATATAAGCCACAAGTTAATTCTTCAATTAATGATTACATACGTAAAAATAATATACAAGCACCTAAAATTGAAGAAGATTATACATCTTATTTCCCTAAATATGGCTATAGAAATGGTGTTGGAAAACCTGAAGGTATTGTGGTGCATGATACAGCAAACGATAATTCTACTATCGATGGTGAAATTGCTTTCATGAAACGTAACTACAACTCTGCATTTGTACATGCGTTTGTAGACGGTAATCGAATTGTTGAAACAGCACCTACAGATTACCTTTCTTGGGGAGCAGGCCCAAATGCTAACAATCGATTTATTAATGTCGAAATTGTGCATACGCATGACTATGCTTCATTTGCGCGTTCGATGAACAACTATGCTGATTATGCAGCAACACAACTTCAATATTATGGTTTAAAACCTGATAGTGCTGAAAATGATGGTAATGGTACGGTATGGACACATTATGCTGTAAGTCATTGGCTAGGTGGCACAGACCATACTGACCCACATGCATATTTACAGTCTCATGGTTATAGTTATGCGGAACTATATGACTTGATTAATGAAAAATATCTTATTAAAACAGGGCAAGTTGCACCTTGGGGCACATCAAGCTCAACAGATCCATCGAAACCATCAACACCTACAAATCCAGGAAAACTTAAAGTAAGTACGAACTCTGGTGTGGCGCAAATTAAACCATCAAATAGTGGTTTATTTGTTACTGTTTATGATAAAACAGGCAAGAAAACAAACCAAGTACAAAAAACGTTATCAGTTACTAAACAAGCTACTCTAGGTAATGATAAATTTTACTTAGTTAATGATTACAATACTGGTAAAACATTTGGTTGGGTAAAACAAGGTGACGTGGTTTATAACACAGCAAAATCCCCTGTTAAAGTTAATCAATCATACAGTGTTAAACCAGGCACAAAATTTTACACTGTTCCTTGGGGTACGCCAAGCCAAGTAGCTGGAACAGTTTCAGGTTCAAGCAACCAAACATTTAAAGCAACAAAATCACAAATGATTAGTACAGCTACTTATTTATACGGTACAGTGAATGGTAAATCTGGTTGGATTAGTAAAGCATATTTATCTGCTATAAACAATGATTCATCATCGACAAAGCCATCAACAGATAATTCTAAAAAATTAAATGTTTCAAATTTAACCAATACGCTAGGTCAAGTATCAACTGATACTAAAGGCGCTTATACAACAGTATATGATAAAACAGTTAAAGAAAATCCATTATTAAGTGGAAGAACTTTCTCAATCAATAAAAAAGCGACATTAAATAATAAAACTTATTATTTATTAGCAGATTTTAACGGTAATGTTACACGTGGCTGGGTACCAGCAGATCAAGTGACTATTGCTCAAAGCACACCAACAAAAGTTAAGAAACAATACAATGTTAAAGGTAACGCCAATATTTATTACGTTCCTTGGAGCAAAGACAACCAAGTTGTTGCTAAAACGCCTAAAAATGGCGGTCAGTTTAATTCAATTGACCAATTAACAGTTGGTAAAGAAACATACCTACATGGTTCAATCAATCATCAATGGGGCTGGATTAAACAAAGCGATGTTGCTACACCTGCTAAATCAGCTGTGCGTACATTAGCTGTTAAAACAACACCAACAACAAAAGTAACAACGGCTTCAACAACACAAAAAGCTGCTTCAGCTGTACAAACAGTGAATAAGATTGGCCAAGTTAAAGTAAATAATTCAGGCATACGCACAAGCGTTTATGATAAAGCTGGTAAAAATGCTGCTAAATATGGCAATAGAACATTCACTATCACTAAACAGCGTACAGTTGGCAATAATACTTATGTACTATTAACAAATCATAATCAAAATACCCCTATCGGTTGGTATAACATTAAAGATGTTAATATTAAAAATTATGGAACTGAAAATAGAGTTACAAATCAATATCGCGTTAACAGTAAAAACCAAGGTTTATATTCAATCCCTTGGGGTACAACGCAACAACAATTGGAACAAGCAAATTCATTAGCACAACGTACATTTAAAGCGACAAAATCAGTCACAATCGATGGCGTTAAGTATTTATATGGTAGTGTTAATAACAAGCTAGGTTGGATTGCAGAAAAAGATTTAACATCATTATCTTCAAACACAGCATATAATTATACGTTTGTTATTAATAATAAGGATAGCTATTTCTATGACGATTTAAGCTTGCAAACAAAGCATTTATTAAGCCCTTATTATGAACAAACATTCGTTGTCGCAAAATACCAAGTGGTGAATGGTGTGAAATGGTATTACGGACAATTTAGCGACGGTCAATTTGCTTGGATAAATGAAAATGACTTGTCACAAGAATTGATTAAATATTCAGCAACAGGTATGACTTTAGATGCCGCAGCACAATTACAAATGTCATTACCTTACCCGCCACAATCTTATGTTGGTCCATCAAAATGGCGTAATGCTACACTCGCAGAAGTTAAAAGTGCGATGAACACATCAAAATTTGTTAATGATCCGGTTCAAAAATATCAATTTTTACAATTAGATCAACCACAGTACTTATCGGTTGCTAGTTTGAATAATTTATTAAAAGGTTGCGGTGTATTAGAGAATCAAGGTCAAGCATTCAGCCAAGCTGCTAAACAATATGGCTTAAATGAAATTTATTTAATTTCACATGCTTTACTTGAAACAGGACGTGGTCAATCACAACTAGCTAAAGGTGCTAATATTGTCAATGGTAAGTTAAGCACAACAACCGCAATTAAATACCATAACGTCTTTGGTATTGGAGCATACGACAGCAATCCTGTTTTTGATGGTATAACTTATGCTAAAAAAGCTGGATGGGACTCTGTAGAAAAAGCAATTGTTGGTGGCGCTCAATTTATTGGACAATCTTATGTTAAAGCTGGACAAAACACACTTTATAAAATGAGATGGAATCCTGAAAATCCAGGTAAACACCAATATGCTACGGGTGTCACTTGGGCAAGCGTCAATGCACAAAATATGAAAAATTTCTACGATACAATTCACGAATCTGGTAAATATTTCGATGTTCCAACTTATAAATAATATTTAAAGCAAACAGTGATACTTCATATACACATAAAAGTATCACTGTTTGTTTCTTCAATGTAAAAATCACAAAAACGAGTTGATAAGACCTCACAGTCTTATCAACTCGTTCTGCATATAACATGATTATTAGAATTATAAATAAATATGTCTACTGTTTAATTTATTAAGTAATTGTGTTAAGCTTTCAACCTCTTCCTCTGTTAAGCATTGGCAACGCGCTTCAATTAATTCGCATCGTGCCGTATTGATTTGTTTAATTAAATCACGTGCTTCATTTGTTAAGGTTAATTCTTTACAACGTAAGTCTTCATGTGACTGTTGACTCATAATATACCCTTTTGACACTAATTTTTTTATCCATCGCGATACAATAGACTGTTCTCTACTTATCTTCATCGTTAAATCATACTGCGATAAACGGTCATAATTGTATAAAATACGTAATAATTCTAATTGGTCGGCCGTAATATCTGTTCTTTGGCCAAATCGTCTGTTCACTAAGTTCAAGTCGTTGTTGGTAAGTGTAATAAGATTTTCTAGTTGTTTGTACATTGTTGTTCTACTCCACTATTATTTAATTGATAATATTATAAGATTTATTGGAAAAATATACAATACTATTCGACAAAATGATTAAATTCGTTGCATTTCTGTCATTAAATATAATAAATTAGATACAGTTAACATATAAAAGGAGTTATAACATAAATGTCCACATTAAAAGAGAGAGACTACTTTTTTGATAATGCACGTGCCATATTAATCTTTCTTGTCGTGTTGGGACATTTATTAGTGTCTTATACGTCTGAAGATAAATATTTGTCCGCATTGTATTTATTAATCTATAGTTTCCATATGCCAACTTTTCTTTTTATTTCTGGGTATTTTGCCAAAAATATTGAGCAACCCAACTATTTAGAAAAAGTAGCCAAAAAACTAATTGTTCCTTACGCTTTATTCTTTGCTTTTTTCTCAATTTATTATTATTTAACTGGTAAAGAAGATGCCATTCATTTAGATCCATTTAATCCTGTTTTTGCGCTATGGTTTCTATTAACACTATTTTTCTTTCATGTCATTCTAGTCATCGTTAAAAATTACAAACCAGTATATGTGCTAACTATTTCATTAGTTGTATCTTTATTAGCTGGTTATTCTAATAATATTGGTGAATATTTAAGTATTTCAAGAACGATTGTATTCTTTCCAATTTTTTATTTAGGATACTTAATGACTAAGAAAAATACTAAATTATTAAGAAATAAAAAGTTAATACCGATATCTATAATTATTTTATGTTTGTTCTTTGTAGGCTATGTACTTCATCCTATTAACGCCGATTGGTTATTAGGCAGCAGCGCATATACATCTGTAGGTGAGCATCCAAATGACGTTTACAGTCCACTTAAACGATTGTTATTGTATGTGATTATCTTAACTACGATGTTGTCATTTTTAATTTTAGTACCAAAACATAATGTCAAACTCACATATATCGGTAGACGCACGATGCAAGTGTATCTATTACATGGCTTAGTTATTGGGGTTGTACGTGGTTATAAACTATTCCCATTCCAAGAACCTGTTAACATATATACGTATCTTTATTTATTTGGCTTGTCTGCAATCATCGTCTTAGTGTTATCCAGCAAACCCATATGCAAATTTGTGAATCCATTAATTCATTTAAAAAAACCTTCAGCTTTTAAAGATTAATTGTGAAAATTTAAAATATTAAGTAAATTGCCAAATTATAGTCTTTATCTATGGTATGATAGAAATAATTTAAACTATCATTCGCATAGCAACTATAATTTGGTTTTTTTAGAGGTGTAAATATGAAGTTATCATTAAATTCAAATTCTACCTATTTGCGAGCGCCCAGCATACGACAATTTTCAAATCGTATGAAAGATATTGATGATTGCGTGAATTTGACTATAGGTCAACCTGACTTCCCAATGCCGGATAGTGTGAAACAAGCTTATATTAAGGCAATTGAATTAGACCATACTAGCTATTCACATAACAAAGGGTTATTAGAAGCACGTAAGGCAATTAGTCAGTATTTCAACGATAAATATCATTTTATCTATAGTCCAGAAGAAGAAATTATTATTACAAATGGTGCAAGTGAAGCGCTTGATACATCCTTGCGCAGCATCATCGAACCTGGAGATGAAGTATTAATTCCTGGTCCTATCTATGCTGGATACATTCCTTTAGTTGAAACATTAGGAGGTGTTCCAGTATATATCGACACAACTAAAAGTCAGTTTAAGGTTACACCTGAACAAATAGAAACACATATTACGGATAAAACAAAGGTCATTTTATTGAATTATCCGACTAACCCTACTGGCGTTATTTTAAGTCGAGATGAAGTGTACGCACTTGTTAATACGTTGAAAAAATATCCTATTTTCATCATAAGTGATGAAATCTATGCTGAAAATACATTTAAAGGATATCACACGTCTTTTGCTGAATTTGAAGCAATTAGAAATCAATTATTATTAATCGGAGGTCTTAGCAAATCCCATTCTGCTACTGGTATTAGAATTGGTTTTTTGCTTGGCCCTGCTTACTTAATTGAAAAATTGACGTTTATGCACGCCTATAATTGTATTTGCGCTAATGTTCCGGCACAATATGCTTGTATAGCTGCGTTAAACGAAGGGTTAAAAGCCCCTCAATATATGAATGAAGCTTATATCACACGTCGTGATTATTTACTTAAATCATTGACTGAGATGGGATTTGAGTTGAATGCTCAACCTGAAGGCGCATTTTACATTTTCCCAAGTATTAAAGCATTCACTGATGATGATTTTAATTTTTGTGTACGCTTGTTAGAGGAAGCACACGTCGCAATCGTGCCGGGTTCATCTTTTACAGATATAGGCAAAGGCCATATACGTATTTCTTATGCATACGATATGCCTGTGTTACAAGAAGGCATGCGTCGATTAAAACAATTTTTAACAAATAATTATAATTGAGTATATAAAAGTTAAAAGGACACTTAATAAGCAATGTTAGACGTACCATACTAATTAGTCTAAACAATACACTTTAAGTGTCCTTTAATCGTCATTAATATATATATACATTAAATTTCTTATGGGAATTTAGGAAATTGATCGAAATCTGGGTCACGTTTTTCTTTAAACGCGTCACGACCTTCTTTCGCTTCATCAGTTGTGTAATAAAGTAATGTAGCATCCCCAGCCATTTGTTGTAAACCAGCTAAGCCATCAGTATCTGCATTCATTGCAGCTTTTAAGAAACGCAAAGCTGTTGGTGAGTGTTTCATAATTTCTTTACACCATTGAACCGTTTCATCCTCAACTTGGTCTAAAGGCACAACTGTGTTAACTAAGCCCATGTCTAATGCTTCTTGAGCATTATATTGACGACATAAGTACCAAATTTCACGTGCTTTTTTATGTCCAACGATTCTTGCTAAGTAACCTGAGCCATAACCAGCATCAAATGAACCTACTTTAGGTCCTGTTTGTCCAAAGATGGCATTATCAGCTGCGATTGTTAAATCACAAACCACATTTAACACGTTACCTCCACCAATAGCATAACCTCTAACCATTGCAATGACTGGTTTAGGAATGACACGAATTAAACGTTGCAAATCTAACACATTTAAACGAGGGATTTGGTCTTCACCTACATAACCACCATGTCCACGTTTCTTTTGGTCACCACCTGAACAAAAGGCTTTATCACCTTCACCAGTTAAGATGATAACTGAAATATTTTGATCATCACGCGCGCGACTAAATGCATCAATCATTTCAGCAACTGTTTTAGGCGTAAAAGCATTACGCACTTCTGGTCTATTAATTGTTACCTTAGCAATTCCATCGAAAAATTCATATTTAATTTCATCATATTCTCTAAGTGTTTCCCACTGTCTAGTCATTTTGCTCCTCCTTTAAAAAAGCTAGTACTATTGTACCAAATTCTGTTTTATCTGCCACATGAATTGTATGCCCAACATTAGGCACGACAGCTTGTTGACTAGTACCCATTAAATCAGTCATTTGTCTAGCAATATTAACAAATTTAACATCTAGCTCCCCTGCCATAATCAACGTAGGCATATGTAAACTGCTAATCGCTTCCCATAAATTAGGCATCTTTCCAGTGCCATAATCTCTTAAAGCCTGAGCGAGTCGCGTTGGATTTTGATCCAATCTTAAATGACGTATATTTTGTCGCACTGATCTGTCTAAGTCACGCTGAGTATAAAATAATGGTAATTTCTCCCAGTCATTTACAAACACCTCTAGACCCGCAATATCTAACACTTTAGCACGTGCAGCATCTATTTGTTGGCGTTCTAAACGTTCATCGGCTTGATGTATGCCTGGTGATGTACTTTCAAGTATCAATCCCGATAATCTACATTGTCCATATAACGCATAATAAAGCGCGACACGCCCACCCATGGAATAGCCAAGCAAATATACCTTCTTATCACTAAAATGCGCTAAAACCTCGTCTATGGCTTGTGTAATGAAAGAAAAATCCCATGTCAGTTTACTATTACTTGTATCGTTCCCATGTCCTGGTAAATCAATCGTCACAACATTCACTTCTGAAGTAAACATTTCAATGTATGGATCAAACGTGCGACTATCGCTAATAAAGCCATGAAGTAATACGATTAATTGCTCTGAAGATTGCTTTGCTTGATAAAAATTATAATGTAACATCTTTTAATTCACTCAACCTTTGATACAGCTTCTGATGCTGCTGTCTATTATCTTCACGTTCAGTTTGAATTTCATAGATTGTGCGCGAGTGCTGATTTAATGATTGTGATTGGAAATCTCGCACTGAATTAAAGCGTTCAAACTGAAAGTCATAAAGTTGTGCAGTATATGAAAAATCTAATCCCGTTGGCGTACCAAATAATCGTTCAAAATAGTGAGCTGCACTTTCCTTTTGTGGTAAAAATGAAAAGATGCCGCCACCATTGTTATTAATTATGACAATATTAAGATGAATATCATTCAATTTTGCCATCAATAAACCATTCATATCATGATAAAATGCTAAATCTCCAATCAATAATGTAACATGTTGGTGAACTGCCATACCTAGTGCAGTAGAAATAACACCATCAATACCGTTAGCACCTCGATTTGCATATACTTCCGCTTCGCAATTGAAAAGTAAATTATCCACATCTCTAATCGGCATACTGTTACTCACAAAAAGTTTATCTTTATGAGTCAATTTATTTAGTAATTCATATACATATGCCGTATCATCCGTTGCTTGCATAACATGGTCAACAATATGTTCACGGGCTTGCTGTTCAAGCTGTTGCCATTGTTTTAACCAAGTACTTCGATCAACCCATTCTGCTTGTTGACACATCGCAAAAAAGTCATTTGCAGACATTTCAATAGCTTGATTAGGTACTTTTGGATAGACGTCAATTTGATCATTATTTTGAACTAAAATTTGCTGAGCCTTCGTGCTTTGTAACCATTGATTTAACTTTTTAGATATAACTGGTTTTCCTACTCGAATAACAAAATCTACATCAGGTTCAAACCCTGACCTAAATAACAAATCATACGTCGTTATTACATTGGGATGATGGTATTGACGTAGCTGACTAATTGAATCGGCCAGAACTGGAATATCATAACGTTCTGCATATGTTAATATTGCATTTACTTTTTGATGCTGCATATCACCAACAATAATAAGTCCTTTTAATTGTTGTAACATAGGTTGTAATGATTGAATATCCATCGTCTTAGTATAATGTGGTAAAGCTTTATCTTCAGAAGTTAAATATTCTGTACATTCTAAATTAGGTGTCAACGGCTCTCGAAATGGCAAGTTAAAATGTATTGGCCCTCTATGTGGTCCATATAAATAATTACTTGCTATTTGCATTTGATAATATACTGTATCAAGTGTAAATGCTGTATCATCTGCAACTGGCATGTCAAATTGATATTTAACATAATTGTTAAACATTTGTGCTTGATTAATAGCCTGCGGTGCACCCACACTCCTTAATTCATGTGGTCGATCACTCGTTAACACAATCAATGGTAAACGACTAATTTGACTCTCTGCAATTGCTGGTGTGTAATTTGCTGCTGCTGTTCCAGAAGTACATAGTATAGCTACTGGTCTTTCACTACCTTTTATTAAACCTAAAGCAAAAAAGGCAGCACTACGTTCATCAGGATGTATCCAAGTTTTGATATCTGGATGAGCTTCAAAAGCAATTGCTAACGGCGTTGACCTTGATCCCGGACTAATCACTACTTCTCTCACACCATAAGCAAATAGTTCAGACGCAAACGTAAACACTTGTAATGTTAATGCTTCTCTATGATTCATTCTTATTCACAACTCCTAATGCATTCATCATCGGTAAGAATTTAACTGCCGTTTCAGCCACTTCACTATCAGGATTAGATTCTTTAACAATGCCACAACCAGCAAATAAAGTAGCTTGATTTTGTTTCACAAGCATTGATCGAATGGCAACTATAAATTCGCAATCATTATATACATCAATAAAGCCAACCGGTGAACCATAAAGTCCTCGCGTACCAAACTCTTTTTGTTCTATATAGTGTAAAGCTTCTTCCTTAGGATATCCTCCTAGTGCTGGAGTAGGATGCATAAAGTCAATTAAATCACTGTAAGGTTTATCATTTAATTTGCCTGTAATTTGAGTATATAAATGATATAAGTGGTCATTTTTTAAAATATTAGGTGTTTTGTTATAATCCACCTGCGTTACATATGGTTCAATATCATTTAAAATGCTATTAACAACAAAACGATGTTCATCTAAATTTTTACGATCATTTAAAAATGCTTCAACATTTGCTTTATCTTCTGCTTCTTCATGTGTACGTTTAATCGTTCCGGCAACTGCTTTAGTTGATAAAACATGATTCTCAACTTTAAATAATTGTTCCGGCGTTTGTGAAATGAAAATGGATTCATTAGACTCGATAAGAAAAATATAACTATTTCTTTCATTAGCCATTGCACGCTCAAGCACATGCGCAATATTAATGTTATTAGCAAATTTCACTAGTCTCCGTCGTGCTAAAACAATTTTTTTGTGCACATCTATGTAGTCAATGGTCTCTTGAACCAAGTCCCGCCATTCATCTTTATAAATATCTTCCATTTTAGTAACATTTAAAATTTCATCATCGTCTAAAGTGATATCTGCATGTTCAAAATAATCAATGATCTCTTTGAAACGGGACATATCGAAAGATAGCCGTTTTGTCGTATAAGTTAGTACAGTACCCTCTTCATCCCTTGAAATTAACACTTCAGGGACTATAAAATGATTAATACTAAACTCGCGCCATTCATCATCTGACTTATGACTGGAAAATTGAAATCCACCGCAAATCCTTAAATGATGTTTATCCGTTTCTGGATAAATCAACTCAATATCATGTTTGAATTTTTCCCATTCTCGAAATATATTCTGTTTATTATCAAAGTTATTTTGAAATTTTTGAATTGCATGATAGCCGAAAAACGAAGACTTATTATCATTTAAACGTAAGTAAAAACGATCTCCCGCTTGTGCTTCAGTTAGTTGAAGTAATTCACTTGGATTAAGCTCACGATGTAACTTTGTCTCTACTGACACCCAATCTTTATTACTCGAATATAACACATGATTAATCTCGTCTTCTAAAAGATTCGCAGCCATTCATTTCACTTCTTTCATATCTATATTTATTCATTACATTATTGTATCATTTTTAAAGTTACCTGTATGGCTAATTGCTTAAATAAACATATCATTTTCTCCGTTAATTGACCTTTATGTACGATTCCTTTAAAATATCTATAATAAAATAAATCTTTTTAAGAGGTATCATCTATTATGTCAAATAAATATTCTCAATACTCAACTGTCAATAAATATTGGCAGCTTATGCGACCTCATACTCTAACAGCGGCAGTAGTTCCTGTATTAGTTGGGAGTGCTGCTTCGAAACTTTTTCTATTAGGTAGCAAAGACCAATTTAAATTTAGTTTATTTTTAGCTATGTTACTAGCTTGTTTATTAATACAAGCAGCTACAAACATGTTTAACGAATACTATGATTTCAAAAAAGGTTTAGATGACCACAATTCTGTAGGTATTGGAGGCGCTATTGTTCGCAATGGTATGAGTCCGAAATCCGTCATGCAACTTGCGGTTGCATTTTATATTATTGCGGCATTACTCGGTATATTCTTAGCTGTACAAAGTTCCTTCTGGATTATTCCTGTCGGCTTAGTTTGTATGGCAGTAGGCTATTTATATACTGGAGGTCCAATACCGATTTCTTGGACACCGTTAGGAGAATTGTTTTCAGGTATATTTATGGGTATGATTATCATTTTATTATCATTTTTTATCCAAACAGGTAATATACAAGGCTATGCTGTTTGGGTGAGTATACCTATAGTTATAACAATAGGACTTATTAATATGGCAAACAATATACGTGATCGAGTAAAAGATAAAGAAAGTGGACGTAAAACTTTGCCAATTTTACTAGGTAAAAAAGCATCCATCACACTCATGGCCATTTTATATGTCATTGCATATCTTATTGTGATTTATACTGCTCTATTTAAACCACAAGGCTCATTACTTTATCTATTACCCATTTTATCTTTCCCTATGCCAGTCAAAGCTGTACGTCGTTTTAATAAAAACGATACACCTGAAACTATGATGCCAGCTATGGTAGCTACTGGCAAAGCCAATACATTTTTTGGTGTACTGTATGCAATAGCTATCTATTTAAGTGCTTTAGGCGGTGCGTTATAAACAATAAATCATGTAAGCTTTATAAGGCGAGTATTAAAGTCGATGTAGACTAAATACCCGTCTTTTTATTATTTTTTAATTCATATAACAATAATTAAAAACCACACATTCTTTTATTAAAAATAAAAGGAAATAGTTTTAAAGTTTACTGCTCAACTCAAACATGTAAGCTTTATTTTTATGCTAAATGGGTATAAACATGTATAGACTAATTCAAATTAGAGGAGTAAATACATGAAAAACTTTCTAAAACGCGTAATAAAAGCGATTATCACAGGTTATATTATTAAATTTATTAAAGATAAAATTGACAGTAAATCATCCAAACAACAACAATAACTTATAGTTGCATTTTTATAACACCATCTCATAAGATGATTTCAACTCTTAATATTGTTAACTTATAGGTTGAAGTACAACTTTTTTCAGAATATTGTTGAAATACTGCTGTCAATCAAATTTTAGGAGGAACACATATGAAAAAGTTCTTTGGAATTTTACTTGCAAGTACACTCGTACTAGGCGCTTGTGGTCATGCCGAAAAGACAGAGAAAGAAAGTGCAGATAAACGCAATGATAAAAAAGAGATTAAAGATAAGCATCGAGATAAAGACGTAGATAAACAATTGGATGGAAAAAAATCTGATAAAAAGAACAAATAAAGTTAGGTAGTGAATTTTTAAAAGTCACAAACAAAACTCCATTAAATCACGTGAATTAAACGTTGATTTAATGGGGTTAATGATATTACGGAAACGGAGGGTATTTTAAAATACTATAACACCAGTCATTATAAGCTGTAGGGAACGTTCCTTGTTTTGTATAAAAAACTACGCTCAAATGAGCACGGTTTTACTTTCTCTTTTCTATGATTTTCTTCCCCATTTATTAACAATAAAAAATATTATAATAGTGGTTGTTGCTGTTAGCATAGATGACAAAAATGAATTACCTGGTATACAAGTCCAATATATACAAATACCATTTCTCACTACAACAAAGAACATATCTCAGCGTAAAAACATCACTTAAAATGTCACTTAGTTACAACTTTGATTTACTTATCCTCTTTTTTGTTTTGTTCTTTCTTTATTTCAGATACAGGTTTCGGATTGTTTTTATACATTACTTCAAGTTTGGCAGAGCTTGATATGTTTCCATCAAATTGAAAATCATCTAAAGATCTTACACCAGCTGTAAAAGCTATTTTTTTATCATTATTTATATAACCGCTAATATCATAGCCATCCATTGGATTTTTTTCTATTGCAGTAAAATGTATTGTCCTATATCCTTTAACATTATATTTCATAAAAAGTTCTATTCTTTCTTTTTGTTCATTATAGTACTTTTGTTCTTTTTCTTTTTTTCGTCATATTTCATTTTTAAATAGACGGCTCCTGTGATTAAAACTATACTAATTAATATTATAACTGCTAAAAATATTTTTTTATTCAAAAAATCAATCCCTTTGAGGTGAATTTATGACTGCTTTACATAATAAAGATAACACATATTATAGACTTGCTGGCAACTCTTATGATACAAAAAAATTCAGTAAAAATAAGATTAAAAATTCTGATGGCACTACTCAAAATTTTAAAATTCAAGCTTCGCGCATTGATAAAGCGAATGGATTTCAAGCGATGGCTCTATCGCCTATAGATAGTAACGGCAAAGTAGATAATGATACGGTTTACATGGTTTATGCGGGTACTGAACCTAAAGAACCTGCCGATATAGGGACGGATGTTAAACTTGGATTATCTGGAATCTTCGATGATCAAATTAAAACTAACCCCAAAGATGTCAAATTTTATGATGAATATCAAGATTTATCCAAAAAAACCATTCGTCATGAATTTCCCGATAATATGGTTAGTGGTTTAGTAGGTTTTTTAGGTCACGGTGGAGTTAAAAGTGGTGTAGTCGCGAAAGGGAAATTTAATATAATGACATATGTAGGGTGGCAATAGACATGAATTCAATTGCATTTATAATCCTACTTTTAATATCAATGTATAGTTCTGTTTATTTAACTAAATATTTAAAAGAAAAGAATAAAATTAATAATTTTTCATCCGAATTGATAGTAGTTACTATATTAGGTGGGGTTATTACTTTAATTTTGTTTCTGTTATACACTTTTATTTTCATATATTTGAAATGAGGATTATGTTATACTTATATTAGAGAGGGAAGCAAACCCCTCAATTGTTTAGTACTCAAAAGCTAGCTCAATTTGTAGAATGACCAAGTTTACTTTAATTGAGCATTTAATGCTTTTGGGTGCTTTTATTTTTTCTTCATTCACTCACCTCATATATATTATGTCTTTTGGCATAATTATTTTGAGACAAAAAAACACACCAATTAAGACACGATTAAAACGCTTGATTCAGTTCGTCTATAACTTATTTTTCTAGTTTATAAGATGTCTACGCATTATTTTCTGATTCTTCTGCGAAAAACTGTAACTTTAATTTCAACATGTTGGTCTTCTTAGTTTGCATATTTTACACCTCATATATTTACTCTTGATTAGTTTTAAGTCATGCATGGTTCGGACTTAACACTTGCACCTTTTAACGCCATAAGCATGGTTTGGGCATAAAAAATAACCTTTCGAAAAGGTTAAAAAATCGTATAAAAATAGCACCACTTTCTATTTATCTGTGTAGAAAGGATGCTATTATAACATTAATTTTATTTCTTTAATCTCTGATTCATCAATAGAGTAAAAACCTAAATCTGTTGCTAAATCCATGCAATAGTTTCCAGTATCACTTTCTAATGGATTTTCATAATCAATCACAAAACCTTTAAATTTTTCCTTGTTATTAAGTATGACAATAACATTTTTACGATATACATCTTTGATTAACATTTTAATTCTCCTTACTTATGAAAGGTACTATATGAGAACCTGTTTTTGAATAATGAACTTTGCCGAATGATGTCTCAATATATTTTCCTTCTACAAAAGCTTTTCCTATAATTTTTTCGAAATCAATAATTTCTTTACGACTAAAACCACCTTTATTAACTAGAATTTTTCCAGTTGTCGAGTATATTTTTAATAATCTATTTAACTCATTATTAGAAAGTATAGTGTAGCTAGGTAATTTCTCATTGTTTTTTAATGCAAACTTTTTATTCTCCAAATACAATTTATTATTTAAAGAATGCCTATTTTGTTTTTCCACATTTAATTCTACTTTTATTCTACCATCATTTATCATTTGTATCATTTCTTTTTTGGCTTTATCTTGTGATTTTTCATATTGACTAGTATGTTTTTCTTTATCTTCTACTTTATATTTACTTTTACTTTCTTTAAAGAATTGATCTCGCCAATTACCAACATTCGGAACAGTTGTACTTCTACACCATGGGTGCATAGGAGGTGCATTAATACCTGGAACCATATCTTTAACTTTAAAAACTTTACCATTTAATGAGTGACATATTTTAGATGTCTTATTATCTATTTTAGCTACATATTTGTACTCTCCATCTTCACCTAATTCTTTTAAATAAGTTAACTTTTGCGATTCTGATTGTACTCTTGCAGATTCAGTAATTAATAAACATTTAGATTAATCCACACCATTAAACTATATCTATATAAAAACCCCATTAAATCACGTGAATTAAACGTTGATTTAATGGGGTTAATGATATTACGGAAACGGAGGGATTCGAACCCTCGCGCCGCTCTCGCGACCTACACCCTTAGCAGGGGCGCCTCTTCAGCCA
>VNIW01000284.1_pt1 | contig 23764 bp, 18 predicted proteins | sample 7248591 | NCBI WGS metagenome assembly VNIW01 (sample SAMN12251776, study PRJNA551026) | human skin metagenome | isolation source: skin samples from patients infected with Netherton Syndrome | host: Homo sapiens | place: France:Paris | reverse complement strand
CTCCGCTGCCGGCCCGGCATCGCGTACAACACTGATGAGTCGGTGCGGTACATATCTGGCCCGAAGAAGGGCAAACAGATTAGTGGGAACCAGAAGTTCATCGACGCACAGCGCGGACTCCGCGAGCACATGTACGCGCTTGGCTACCCGGTGGAGCTGGATGTGTCTGAACGGCACGATGAGTCACTCAGTCCTGACCGCTATGCGGAGCAGCAGGACCGGGAGCGTGACCTCGCGAACCGCGAGGACGAGGTGGAGGTCAAGCGCCGTTCTGTACGACGAGATATGGACGCGATTGACCGTGATCTCAAGCAGGCCGCAGAGGAACTCGAACAGGCCCAGCAGGCCCGTGAAGCAGCGCAGGGCGTACTGGAGAACGCTGACACGCAGGCGCGTGCAGTGGCCGAACGCGTACTACGCGAGACACGCGAGAAGGCTGAGCAGGACGCAGAGAAGATCCGTAGTGAAGCACGCAGGGATGCTGAACAAGAGTTGGGTCTAGCCGAGGCTCAGGCGGATGAGCTACTGGACCGTGCCAAGGAGTCCAGCAGCGCTGCAGAAGCGAAGCTCAAGCGTGCGGAACAGGACGCAGAAAAGATCCGCAACACGGCACGCAAGGAAGCCGAGCGCGACGCTGAGAGCATCCGCACCGAGGCCACGCAGGACGCTAAAAACACTCGTAGCGAAGCACAACGTGATGCTGTGGCCATCCGCAGCGAGGCCACGCGTGAGCGTGAGCAGGTTACTAGCGAACGTGCAGCGCTGGACCGGGAACGTGAAGCCTTTGATGTGGAGAAACGTGCGTTCACCGAGAGTCTCGAAGCGCGCCGCGCAGCCGCTGAGGAGGAAGCAAAAATCATCATTGAGGAGGCAGTCGAGTCCCTGCAGGATATTTCCAACGTAGATCAGGATTTCTTGCAGGTCGAACTTGATCGTGACCCGGAGATGAAGCAGCGGTATCGCGAGACGGTCATCGACCGTACTCGGCGGGAAAGCGCTGCAGCCCGTCTTCGTGCGCAGGAACGCATCAAACAGCGCCGACAGCAGCAACAGCAGCGTGACCGTGATGGCGGTATGGAGCTGTAGGGACCCGCTACACGCCCTGTATGGTCCTGTAGCGGCCTAACAGGGTGTCGCCGGGCCAGTGCCCAACGACAGCGCTAAAACCGCTCTAATTCAGCGAAAATCGGAGAATTAGAGCGGTTGTTTTGTGTAGCGGTAATCCTGTAGTGCAGTGAAATGACATGTGTAATAGCGCGTCTGCTGTGCTATTGAAGAGGTACTGAAACAACGCATCTACAGTGCTGTTCAATGGACAGTAGATGAGCACGTAGAAAGTGCAGTAAAAGTGCCCGCAGAGGGTGCTGCAGAATTACAGTGTCATTTAAATGGTCAATAAACGTGCTAATGAAATGACGCGCAATTTAACTGCGCAGTAAATGTGCCAATGAAATGGTGTGTCATTAAACGTGTCAGTTAAGTGGTCGATGTAGTGACACACCACTTAACTGTGCAATAAACGTGTCAATTAAGTTGCACGCCACTACAGAGTGCATGATGGTGCTGAAGCACATCCCGCGCCCGATCTTCAAGATGCTGCCTATTTAAGGTCTGGAGGGGACCAAGGCCCGAATAGCAGGGCTTTGGTCTCAACCCACAGCTGCAGTTCCAATTGGGATAACCGTGGAGCAATACGATTGCAGCAGCTCATCATCGTGACTGACTAGAACTATGCCCATTCCCTCGCTGTTGAGTTCTTGCAGAACGCTCATCACTTTGGTCGCTGCTTGATAATCAAGCGCCGAGGTAATTTCATCGCAGAGCAGGAGCTTTGGGCGCACGGCTAGAGCACGTGCGATTGCAACACGCTGCCTCTGCCCTCCAGAGAGTCCACTTGGCTTACGCTGTGCGAGCTGCTTATCGATACCGACTTTATCGAGTAAATCTATTGCCGCTCGGCGTGCGTCACGGCGTCCCCTTACCGACACCCGGGCTGCACGCTCTACGGCATCGAGCGCGGTCATTTTCGGGTTCAACGTAGAGGCAGGATCCTGCGGAACTATCTGCATCATCAAACGATTCTTCCGTGGCCATGTACGCTTAGCTTCACGAGTTACACCAGCACATTCAATCTCACCCGACTCTGCGTGGTTTAGCCCGATTAGGCACCGAAGTAGTGTCGACTTTCCGCTTCCCGACGGTCCCTTGACCCCAACCATAGTGCCACGCTGTACAGCGAAAGAGAGGCCCTGAAAAAGAGTCACGCGTTCATTATTCACGCAGCTCAGGTTGGAAACTCTTAAGACTGGAGACGCGCCCGCCCCTGCCCCCGCCCCCGGCATAGATTCACCAATCGAGGCTTTGGAGAGTTCTGTGACCTGGATGCCTTTCGTTACTGAACGCGGGCTGTGGCCAGAAGTCGTCTCTACACTCTGGCGTTCCACGCGCTGGGTGATCGAATCGCTTTTTTCCGTTCCATTCCCGACAGCCACGACCGAGTCAATGCAAATCGCAAGCTTAGGAACCTGGTGGGCGGTGAAAATGACCGTAACGCCACTATCCGCGAGGCCTCTTAGCAGATGAGCGATTACCGTCGAAGTATCGGAGTCAAGGCCGGCGAAGGGCTCATCAAGAGCGATGGCTTCAGGCGAACGCGATAGTGCCCGAGCCAGTGCCACCCGTCGCTGCTGTCCACCAGAAAGCTGGTGAATACGTCGGGAAGCAATGCTGGCTGGAAGATCTACACGCTGCAGCAACGCTGCAACGTCGGCCGCTGGAGCTAGCTCCCGGAGCATCCGGGCTACTGACATCAATGGTGGCAACTCGGCGCCCGGATCCTGTCCTACGAAAGCAATGTGCTCACGGCGAAAATGAGCTAATTCACATGATGAAAGCTCCAGCGGGTTTACATCTCGCCACTCACTGGACTCGACAGAAACCTCACCAATTACTTCCGATCTCTCCGGTACCGCACCAATCAATGCCTTTAAAAGTGAGGTCTTCCCGGAGCCGCTCACCCCAGTTAAAACCGTAATTTCACCCGCTCGGGCAGTGAGCACTGTGCGGGGTAGGATAACGTGCCCGCTTTGCATCACGGAAATATCTACATCAATCACGAGCTCGGCACATCCTTCGGTTCCTTCTGCCTCCCATTAATCAGGGCCACTACAGCAATCGATGTCGCTGCCAACGCGGCGGCTGGTGCAAGTACTGACCAGGGGTTCAGTGATATTCCACTCGCGTTATCCCGCACCATCGCTGACCATGCAAACTCACCGAGGCTTCTCCCGACCCCAAGGAAGCTCGCCGTAGCCAGCACATACAGCGCTTCGATAATGCGAAGACTCCATACCGAACGAAGTACTGCGGAAATATTGGGAATGATGTCCCGCAAGATTATCGAGACGGTCGATACGCCACTGCCCAGCGCAGCCTGAACATAACCAGCGTTAGCAACGGGATAGGTGGCGGTGGCGACCACACGGGCAGCATAAGGCGTACCCACCACAACCGAAACACCAATAAGCGCTGGTAGCCCACCATTGGGATACAAGACTGCGGTTAAAAGCAAAAGAATTACTGCGGGCACCAAGATGGTGACATCCGCCACTGCTTCAATAAAGAAGCCCAGTTTTGGCTTTAGCGACCCCAAGATACCGAATAGAGCGCCAAATGCCGTGGTCAAAGAACCGACGATAATTGCAGTTACGACCAAGGACCGGCCACCGACAAGCACTGCAGCGCCCACGCTTCTCCCCAGGTGTTCTGTTCCTAGGAAACCCTCCTCGTTACCGTTAGCGAAGGGCACGCCATGCGCCGACAGTTCAATGCCAAACAAACCAGCAGCGACCGGTCCGCCTAACACTAGGGCGATAAAGGCCCCCGCTAAAAACCTTCGAATCATAGTTGCACCTTCGGGGTGAATGCGACTTTTATTGCATCTGCCACAGTCAGCAACACCAATATGATCGCCCCTGTTACAGCAAGTACGGCAAGAATCACCGAGATATCCCGTTGCGCGACTGCATTAGACACCAAAAGCCCCACTCCAGGATGGTTAAATAACGCTTCGACTGTGACTGTCCCTGCTACCAAAACACCTGCTGTTGTAGCCATTGAAGTAGCAAATGTCGGTGCGGATAGCGGCAGGATATGTCGAAGTGCCAGCTGATTTCCCACGATTCCGTTTAGCTCAGCATTGCGGACCGCAGTGTTGTGAGAAGCATCCTCGAACGCTGCGAAAAGCATTCTCGAATTCCAGGCCGCCTGAGGAATTACCAGCGCCATAACCGGTAATGCGTACATACTTATCTGGGTTGGCAAGCCTTCCGCGGTGATAGTGACCGCGGGAAACCAACCAAGCCAGAGAGAGAATACCGCTACCAGAAACACACCAACGACAAACTCTGGTAGCGCAATTAATGCCACTGTCGATCGGTCAATAATGTGCGAAATCCAGGGTTTTTCAGCACGTGAAGCCCAAAAAATGGCGATTGCTACCGAAAGAACAGCAGTGACTAAAAATGCCATACCAGTTGTTGCCAGCGTCACAGGCAGCGCTGAACTCAGCAGATTAATAATCGGTACTCCGTTTACGGAAGTACCAAAGTCGCCCGCAAACGCACTTCCCAGCCAGCTCAGGAAGCGGGCCATAAGCGGCTTATCAAGATTCAGGTTTCTTTCTAGCGCTGCCAGAGCTTCCGGGGTCCGGTTTGCGCCCAAGATTGCGGAGGCAGCATTACCGGGCAGCCAATCAATCGCTACAAAAACAAGTCCGAGAACTGCGAAAAGTAAGCCTCCACGAATTATCAGCCGAGGAATAAGCCAACGCGCGATTTCCGCTGGCACACTAAGCCTTCTGGACGGTTTCAAGAAGGACACGACCATAGCCTGGAGCCTTAGGCAGACCACTCAAATTAGCTCTCGCAATATCGACTCCGTCAGATGCACCCCAGACCAGATACCCGGATCGCTCGAACTCAATCTTCTGCAGCTGGCGGCTTAGCTGGTTAATTCTCTCAGTATCGGTGCTTTCCAGTACCTGGTCATAGATCTCGTTGAATTCAGCATCATCAAATGCGGTCTCATTAGAGGCCGCGTCACCGTCGAGAACCTTCCCGGCGAAGAAGAGCACGGAATCGTTAGTTCCCCAATAGCCACAATATAGGTCTGCCTTGGTCCATGTCTCGTCGTAGAAAGTACCCGAATCCTGCTCCACTACATTGAGAGTCATGCCGATTTCTTTCACCTGATCAGCGATAACCTTCATCGCCTCTACTTGACCCGGAGCCTCAGGGGTAACGTACAAGTCATACGTTTTCTCAAGGTCAAAATCTGCCTCTTGGAGGAGATTCTTCGCTTTCACAACGTCACGCTTACGCACTAACGAAGAATCCAGGTTCGAATCTGCCGTTCCAAGAATGTCGTTTGCAGGGGTTCCATAACCGGAGAGAGCTCGTTGGATGATTTGCTCCCGATCAACTGCAAGGCGCAGCGCCTGACGAACTTTCACATCTGAGAAAGGCCCATCTGAGGTACGCATGATTAGTGGAATAACCGAGTCATTCATCCGGCGCACAATCTTTATATCTTCATTTCCTTCGACGGATCGGGCCGCAATAGGACCCGCAGCTTGAGCTAAGTCAATTTGCCCGGACAACAGCGCATTAGTCATTGCGGTGGAGTCTTCAAATGGAATGACATGGACCTCAGCAACTCCTGCTACTGTTCCGTGATAGTTATCGAAACGCTTGAGCTTAGCAGAACCATTTTCCCAACTGACCAGCTGGAACGGCCCCGATCCAATGGGCTTTTCAGCAGAAGAACCCTTCTTCATCACGAAGGTCATCAATCGCGCAAGCATCGGAAGCTGTGAATTCGGTTCCGCAGTTTCCATCACAACGACGTTGGCTCCAGCAGCACGAATGCTATCAGGCATCACTGGAAGCCGGAATGAGTTTTCCTCATCCGAAAGCATCTTCTTCAACGACCACACGACATCTTCAGATGTGACCGAGGAACCATCATGGAAGGTAGCACCGTCGGCAATCATAAATTCCCACTCAGTCGGATTATTCTGTTTCCATTCCTGCATCAGGCGTGGCACTACAGTTTCTTTCTCGCCCGGCACCGTCAGAGCCTCCCAGATCAGGGAGCTAATAAGCATATCTGAATCATTAGGCAAAAGCTGGTAAGGGTCTCGTTGAGCGCTTGCCGCTTTCCCGAGAGCCCCAACACGCAGCACATTAACGTTTTCGACTTCATCCCCACTGGCAGCCCCATCCCCTGCCGTCGACTCTCGTGACGTACACGCCGTCAGAAAAGTGCCTGTCCCAATAACTGCCATTGCAGCGAGGAATTGGCGTCGAGAAAAATTGGTCATGATGGTTCCTTAATCTCTAAGAAAGACTGCCCACAGGAGAAAAGACATTACTAACAACTACAGCAGCAGTAAAGCTTAGGCAAGCCTACTAACGAAATTCTTTTAAGAATAATTATCTAGGTCACCCTTTACAGCATAGGTTACCCTCACCTAATCTCTTTGTCATGCAGAATTTGCACCTGAGCCAAGAACTCTCACACAGGATCGTTAAAGCTGCCGACGAACTGGCTGCGACACAGAAGATTAACTCTCCCGACTCGTACAATGCCATCAATCATCTTTTGACTGATGAGCTGGAGGAACTGAAAGAACTAATTCTGCTCTCCCCTACTGCCCATGCCACTTCCATCCATGGACTTCCCTTCCCTGCAGTTCACGGACCTACCCCAGCCACGTGGCAGGAATGCGTTGGCAAGGTCCGAACCTGGAGATTCGTTCTTGCGATTATCGCTAGCGCTGTCGGTCGCCCATTCGGATGGTTCGGACAGCAGAAAGGCCGTATCACCACAGACTTGGTGCCGACCCGCGGCCAGGAGAACCAGCAAGTTGGCGCCAGCAGCAACACCACATTGACTCTGCACACGGAAGATGCTTTTCATCCGCGGCGCGCGACGCACTTCGCTTTATTTGGTCTTCGTAACCCCAAAAATGTCGGCACTACGCTGGCCCCCATCGATGAAGCATGGCATCTACTCGATGTAGATTCGAAAAAAATTCTAACCGGGGACGGAGCCATCATTATTCCAGATGCATCTTACGGTGATTACGAATATGCAGCTCCTACTGCCATGACATCAATCTGGAAAACTGATGGCAATTTAGGCATGAGGTTTGACCCCGCCTACACAGACAAAAATTCTGGAACCTTACAGTGGTGGGAGGCATTTGAGAAGCTTCAACAGGCTCTTCACACTGTCACCTATACGGTGCCTATAAAGCCAGGTCAGATGGTCATCATCAACAATGACCGATGCGCCCACGGACGAGTACCTTTCGTAGCCAACTACGACGGGACCGACCGCTGGATGCTACGCATCAACATTATGGGAACCAAAAACACACGCCCCATCAATGAAATCAACGAACCCGGCTACGGCCAACACATCCGATTTATGGATGGTGAAATCCTATGAAACAGCGAACTAACCTGACCGTCCTCAGCAGATCAGAATTAGCTCAAATAAAAATTTCACCCGAGTCCGTACTCGAGTCGGTGAAATCCGCTCTCATCGAGCTCGACCAGCCAGGAACTCTGTGCCCAGGGAAAATCAAAGTTGAAGTACCTGAAAGCGTGAGTTACTCGATGGTCGGCAGAAGTCGTTCTTCAAATTCCGTCGGATTCAAGACTTCCTATACCCATTGGAGCAAAACTCACCAACAAAGCGCCAGGGATAGAAGCTATTACACGACCCTCACACTGTACGACGATTCCAGCGGATATCCTATTGCACTTCTCGACGGCGCTGCGGCAGGAACTCTCAGAACCCCGGCAGTCTCAGCGCTATTGGCACAGTATGCTGGTGCAATTCCTCAGAGCGCTCTCATCATCGGTTCGGGAACCCAAGGACAAAACGCAGCCCCTTTTCTCCTTGAAACCTTTGAAACATTAAACACGATTTATCTCGCCGGCAGCCACAGCGTGGGACTAGAGAAAGGCGCCAAGATTGCATCAACAGCAGCAGTGAAGCTTGGCCGAAAAATAAGAATCAAGATTGTAGACGATCCTACAACTGTGAGTTCAAACTGTGATCTCATTATCGGGGCCGCTGGACCTGAGACTCGTTGTACTGTCACAGCATCCGATATTCCCCGGCACGCAACCGTCGTTGTTGTGGGCTACGGAATCGCCCCTGATATCTGTCATCAAGCGAGCAGAGTCATCACGACGAGTATCGAACAGATGAATGTTACCGGTCGCGATTACGCTGACACCGATGGTCGGTTGCCGAATGTCCATGCCGAACTATCCGATTTGCTCCGCAAAGGGCGCAAACTGCCTCGTATTGACGAAACTACGTTTTGCTATAACAGCGGACTAGTTCTAACCGATATCGCTGTCGGCCAAATCCTCGCCAAGGAAGGTCTTAAGCAGGGATTCGGGACGGAGATATCCCTGTGGTAAGTGCCATATCATGCAAGATTGATGTTCCAAGCTGGCAAACGGCTCTGATTGGCTCAGGGAAACTTGACTTCATTGCTGAGCTTTCCGACACCCCTTTTCATGTCCTTTGCCCAAACCAATTTGCTCAAACACTTTCAGCCTGGCATACAACCGCTAAGGAAGTCGGCATTAAATTCGGTATCCGGTTTGGCAAAAAGGCAAATAAGTCCGCGCACTTCAGTCGCGAGATAGCACTGAGTGCTCTTCGTGGTTTCGACAGTGGAATCGATGTCGCCAGCGTCGAAGAGTTCCAATCATCTCTGGCCGCTGGTGTACCAGGAAATAAATTAATCATTACTGGTGCTACACCGAGTCGAGAACTTATCCATTTGGCAGTTTGCCACGATGCAACTCTAACGATTTCCAATGAAGTAGATTCAAGAATAATTTCCCAATTTGTCGACGAAATCGATACGCCTAATCAGCTCCGAGTTCTTCTCCGGATTGCGAACCAAACCCCCTCCACACGGTTTGGTATGAGCATCGATACCGCCTTGTCTCTAACCGCTCGTCTTAGCCAAGGCCGTGCCAACATCGAAATTACCGGCCTAAGTTTCCACTGCAACGGTTATGACCTCCACGAGAGGATAAACATGTCGCATCTGGCAATCGACACCCTACTCAAGGTGCGCTCCCTGTCTCCACGGGCCGACACTATTTCCATTGGAGGTGGATTTCCCACAAGCTCAGTCGAGTATGGAGTCTGGCGAAACCTGCAATCTCGACTAAAAAACGAAATGTTCATAGATTCGGATAAACCTAAAGACCAATATCCGTTCGGATCACCTTTATCCGGACAATACTCACTACGGTTTATAGCTAATCAACATCGCCCACTGACACGTCGAGATATGGAGTCCACTCGACGCAGCTCGGACTCCATGGCTCAGCGCGCTCATCGTCACAACATAAAGATTTTGGCAGAGCCTGGACGGTCTTTATGCCAGTTCGCGGGTGCTAGTTTCTTTCCTGTTCTTTCGTGTCACGCATTGCCCAATGCTGCACGGACAGTAACTGTCGTACGTGGAACTAGTCTCAGCCTCTCAGAGCAATGGTTCAACTCGGAGTATTATCCGGACCCATACCTTGTGCGCAACGGAGTCATTATCGACTCGGGAGTAGCTACCGCAACAGCAGTTTCCGGATCAACGTGCTTAGACAGCGATTATCTCAGCAAAAGAATGATTCAACTCCCCGACAGGCCTCGACCTGGAGATTTCCTAGTCTATCCCGACACAGCCGGGTATCAAATGGACTCGAACGAGTCTGCTTTCCACGGATATCGGATTCCTCAGAAATACGCCTTTAATCCTGTCACCATGACCATCACGGAAGATCGCTAGAACAGAGGCCAAATAAAGATGCCAAAAAGAATTTATACGCAGATGTCTCAACTCATTGGCAATACTCCTCTGTTCGAGCTTGTCTGTACGCCCCAGAAAAGTCGCGTTTTGCTTAAGCTCGAGCAATTCAACCCAACTGGAAGTGCGAAAATCCGGATGGCCCAGTCGATGATTAAGGCGGCAGAGCAGGATAACCGACTTCAAGAGCATGGCACTATCGTTGAATCGACTTCCGGTAATACTGGACAGGGCTTAGCACTTCTTGCACTTGAGCGCGGATACGACTTCGTAGCAGTCGTCGATAATCATTCTTGTAAAGATAAATTGAACTCCATGCGTGCAATGAATGCACAGATGTGCTTCGTTTCCAATCAAGATGACGATTCGCTCGCCACATCGGCTAGAGAAAACCATGCTGAGGAGCTCGGCAAACAACACGGCTGGGTATTCATGAAGCAGCATGACAATGTCGCAAACTCGATGGGTTATTACCCTGCAGCTGATGAAATTTTGAATGATCTTTGGGAAAGTCCGACTCATATCATTAGTGCCGTAGGCACAGGTGGAAGCCTCTTTGGAGTTACTGAACGTCTCCATCAATTGGGACACCGTCCCACTATTATAGGCGTCGAACCGGAAGGTTCCATTGCATTCGGTGCTCCTGGACACGACTATTGGCAATCTGGAACGGGCACCCCCGAAGGTGCAGTTATCGGCACTTCAGTTCGCTACGACTTACTCGACTACGGAGCAAAGGTATCCGACAAAGCAGCTTTCGCTGCATGCCGAACAATCGGAAAGCACATGGGGCTTCTACTGGGAGGATCTGCTGGCGGAGCCGTAATAGCAGCCCTCGAGCTCCTGCCGGGCTTTCCCGCTGGCTCTACATCGTTGACCATGGTGTGCGATGGAGGGGAAAAGTATCTAGATACCGTATTCAACGATGAGTGGATGTCCGAACGTGGTTTACTCGATGTCGCCCTCGAGGACAAAATTTGGGAACAAGTTATGTCATTGCGCGCTGGGGAAAGCCCAATTTCGCTAAATTCAACACGAGTTTCATGGTCGAAGGAAAAGTAGTGCCCGGAGCTACCTCTCAGAAACTAAACCGCCAGATTTTGGCGTTGTCTCTTCCCCTTGCCGGCACACAGCTTGCGAATATCGCAATTTCAACCACCGACACTTTCATGATGGGCCAACTTAGCCTCGGGGCTCTTGCTGGCGGAGGTTTGGCAGTTGTGTGGTTTAACCAGATACGCACAATGGCCGTGGGCCTATTAACACCGCTGGGCAATAGAATTGCGTCGGCTCATTCACTCTACGAAAGCAAATCTCGCGAGCGAGCGGACTCCGAACTATCTGCCGCTACGCTGCAACGCGAAATTCGCAACCTCTCACGCGCCGGCTGGCTATTAGCAACTGTCAGCGGTCTAGTGGGAGCACTGGTTCTGATGGCGATTGCCTACGCCCTACCGTTTTTCGGCCAGTCCGCTGAGATTAGTTCCGCAGCCACTTCCATGATGTGGTTGCTCGCGCCAGGTCTTGTTCCTTGTTTGTGGTTCCAAGTCTCCCGTCAGTTTTGTGTAGGCCTCGGCAAACCAAAATCGCTACTACACATAACCGTGGCGATGATCGTAGTGAATGCAGCGTTGAACTACGCGCTCGGTTTTGGATTCGGGCCGTTTCCTGCATTGGGTCTGCTAGGCATTGGACTGTCCACCACACTGGTTCATTTATTGTCGGCCCTAATTTATCTGCGAATCACCATCCGAGATCCCGACCTCTCAACTTTTCTTGCCCTCGATTTCTGGAGTGCCGACGGAGACACGATGCACGGAAGGCTCCGTCACCTCGTCCGCACTCAGCTTCGTCTGGGGCTTCCAGTCTCAGCAACCTACGGAGCCGAAGCGGGCATGTTTTCTGTGCTGGCGATGGTCATGGGATCCTTTGGCACAGAAGCACTCGCAGCGCACAACGTCGTCTATCAAATAACCTTTATTGTTTTCCAGATTGGTGTTGGGTTCTCCCACGGCAGCTCTATTCTTGTGAGTCGCGCTTGGGGTCTGAATGACAACTCCCTTGCACGCCAAGTCGGCATTCGAACTCAAACGATGATGGCTGCCATCGTTGCTGTTGCTTCCGTCAGCTTTCTTTGCGCTCCCCGCCTCGTACTTTCCCCATTTATAAGCAGCTCCGAGAAATCCAATGCCACCGAGACATTAAGCATCGCATTGGGGTTGTTGGCTATTGGCGCAGTGATGGAATTTGTCGATACTGCACAAAACATAGCTATCGGTCTCCTGCGCGGGATTAGCGACACCACTACTGGTTTGAAGGCATCCCTCACTGGTTATTGGATTATAGGTTTGCCAGCTGCTTTAATACTTGCTTTTCCCATCGGTCTAGGGCCTCACGGGGTGTGGTGGGGATTGGTCATCGGGCTTGCCAGTTCTTCAATAATCCTTTGGAGAGCTTTCCTTCTCGCGACGCGTAAAGACCTTACCGTGAAACTCTAAAGAACTCGTCCCTCAAAGCGATATCCACGTCGCAGGTATCCGGTCGTTCACGTTCGTGTGCAACACTTAAAAGCATGGTTGACAAGCAGGCCGACACCTCATCATGCAGCGAAGCCCAACAGGCTTCGCCAGCTTTTGACGAAACTACAGAGTTTTCCACAAACCGGCTCGCAGGCGAGTTCACCGACGAAGACCGTTACGAGATTTTCAATGATGACCAGCTCTCCCTCAAGGCTGCCTTGATTTACCTGGTCGCAGCGCTTGTGGGCGGTTCGGTTATCGCTCTGGCGTCCTGGTTCGCCTTCCACCGCAGCTGAGTGGGCGATGTAGTGGTGAATAGATGTACGGATGTAGTGCGTAGTGAGGTAGCTAGTACACAGCGCAACGAAACAGCGCATGGAATGGCTCATGTAATGCACTGTGTAGTGACAGGGCCTCTAGAGCAGGCACGGTAGCGATCCCCTACTGGACGGCAACGGCGTCGCAGCAGCACCATTACGACTGTGCTCTTGCTGCTTACCGTTTTGTTGCGCACTCCCCTAGCGCACCGCATATACGGTGTGATAACGTGTCAATGTTGGTAATTGTTGTTCACACTTTTCGGTTGTAACCGATTACTCATTACCAGCCTGAACACCTGGTAGAGCCGTGAACTCGAATATCAACCCTTCATGAGAAGAGGGAATATAACAGGTTGTAATCCAATATCAACCACACAATACGCCCCGGTAGATACTTCTATCGGGGCGTATTTATATGTCAGCAATAAATGGCGGGCATACATTTTTATGTAGCGCATTGTGAATTGTTATCCCCAAAGGTAATGTAATTGTTAGCTGTTAATTGTTATTCACCCTTTCAAGGTGAATGACACTTTCCTGCATGTAGTGCGGGACAGCTACGTTTTATCCACTTCTTTTCTTTGGAGGTTTCGCCATGTCCATGGCAAAAATTCGTTTTTCTCGTAAGACCCTGGCTATTGCGCTCGCTGCAGGTGTGTCTTTCGGTGGCGTAACAGTTCCGCAAATTGCTGGTGTTGAAGGTGTGACTGCCGTCGCATCTGCTGCTGAGACCATTGAGACCGGTAAAGACTACCCCGTCTTCGATAAAACTGTTTGGGAGAAAACCCCTGGTGGACCAGGTACAACAAACTATGCTGTAGTCGTTTCACACTCTGATGTCGAAAAAGGTAGTTTCACCATCAACAATGTTGTTGAGGATGGTAAAAACACGACGGCAAAACTCCCAGAAGACAGGTCTCAGGATGAACTCGATGGCTTTGATTCAATCAACCTATCTCCAGGGGGCGATCTGACCGTTAATTACAAGCCCGGAGTAAAACGCAGCTGGACCGGTATTCGAATTGAACTAACAGACACAATCAGCAAACAAGTACGCGAGCTCTACGTATGGCCAATCGAAGCTACTCGTCTGAACACGCCTGTTGTTTCAGTGAGTAAAGACGATAACGGTGTATGGCGAGGTGCCTTGCCAGAAGTGGATGTGTATTTCGGAACAGAAGCTGAGGGATTAGAGGGAACAACAACCGATTTTTACCGTTTCCCTCGATTGGGACAGCCTTCCAACGTCTCCGTACCCGGTGATACAGACTATAACGACCCGTCGACAAACATCATGTCTGTTGGCAACAAGGCCGTGGTTGACGGACAAGGTACTTGGGAGTTCAGTGAGAAAGAAGTAACATTTACTCCAGAAAAGGGGTTCACTGGTAAGCCCACATTCCCGCGCATTGCCGTAATAGACGCGGGGGCCGTAAACACCTGGGCCAACTACCTCATGTACTATGCCAGTAACGACAGCTTGTTTACTGATAAAGACACCCAGTGGTACCTCTATTACAATGCCGCGTTTATTGTGCCTGAGGATATGAAGGCTGAGGCTGAAAAAGACCCGGACTTCAACCCGAACATTCCGACCCCGGCTCCCGCAGAGGACCTCCATGTCACCAACGTAGAGAAGGACAAGAAGGGTGACTACGTAGTCACGCGCTCTGATGGCAAGCCCTGGACCATTGAGTTGAAGGACATCCGCGACAAGCTCGCTGAGTTGGACAAGAAGGACACTGTCTCCCCCGAAGATCTCGCCAAGGTGAAGGACGATCTCAACAAGAAGATCGAGGACATCACCAACAAGGTCGGCCCGCTCGAAGACGCAGTGAACGACAACACTGACGCGATCAAGGATCTGCGAAAGGATCTCAATGACCTTGAAGGTCGCGTCGATGGTCTTGAGGACCGCATCGATGCGCTCGAAGACGCCGTGATCAAGGAAGTCCGCGACAACGGCGACGGCACCTACACGCTGATCCGTGAAAACGGCGATGAGGTCAAGGGCAACATCGATACTTCCGGCTCCGTGACCAACATTAAGACTGACGGCAAGGGCAACCTCGTCATTACCATCGACGGCAAGGACAAGAAGGTTCCGCTTGATCAGGTGAAGATCACTGAGTCCAACAAGGGCACACCCGATCACACTGTGACCATCACTACGCCGGATGGTAAGTCTGTCACCTTCAACGTCTTCGACAACTACGTCGTGGACGTGAAGCGCGAGAAGGACGGTAACTACAAGGTTGTCCGTAACGACGGCACCGAATGGGTTATTAACCTCAAGGACATCCGCGACAAGATCGCAGCTCTGGAGGCGAAGGAATCGCCGTCCCGCGATGAGTTCAACAAGGTCAAGGACGAGATCGATAACCTCAAGAAGGAAATTGATGGCCTCAAGGCTACTGATAAGAAGCTTGAGGATGATATCGCCAACATCAAGAACGACATCACCAACCTTGATATCCGTATCACCAAGATCGAGTCTCGCCTGACTGCTGTCGAAGACCGCACTGATGCACTGACCAAGTGCGTTGCAGGTGCAGGCGCTGCGGGTATCCCTGCTCTGCTGTCGATTCCGCTGATGGTGATGACTCAGCTCAACATCCCTGGCATTAAGGACCTCAACACGCAGATCCAGAAGCAAATCGGTATCTACAACCCTGATCTGGCACGTGCTTGGGAGCGTAGCGGTGGTGTGCTGCAGGCTGGTGCTGTCCTGGCGGGTTTGGCTGGCATCATCGGTAGCATCGCTTACATTGCTAACCAGTGTGATCCGATGATGAAGACCCCAGCTGGTCAGGATACTGATCTGGGCAAGCTCAGCTCAAAGGTAGAGAAGGCCAAGACCGAATCTTCTTCTAAGAAGACTGAGTCTGAGAAGACAGAGCAGAACACTCCGGCAGAGTCTGCTGCAGAAGCTGAGGCTAACACTGACGCAGAGGCTGCTACAGCGCCGTCCGAGGAGCTTGTAGATGCGCAGTAATCACTAGGCTCATCAGAGCATAAAAACACCCTGTAGCGGGCTGCTACAGGGTGTTTTCGCGTTGTTGGTAAAGGTTCTTATCTCCGGTACTGCGCAAGGCTGTCCTGTACGACCTCAAGTGCCGGCCAGAGCTGTAATCCCAGCGCTAACTCACACGCTGCAAGGTGCTCAGCGCGCGGCCACTGCTCGCCTGTCACGATTTTGCGCAGTGTCGCGTAGTTAACACCGGTCAGTGCATCTAACTGTCGCCAGGACAAGCCACGGGCTTCACGCTCAGCGCTTAAGCGCGCAACAGCCAGCCTCACGCTCTCCACGTGGGGTGCTTGTGTGATACGTGCTGTATCCGCTGCTCTACGCTCAGGCCAGTGTGGGTAGTACTCCAGCGGCAGCACGGTCACGGGACGTGCCATGGTCTATTTCCTTTGTGTGTAGGTACTGCGTTGTAAGTCTAGTAGAGGCGAAAAAATAACCCCACAGGGAATCCCTGCGGGGTGTTGTGGTTAGAACGGCACTTCTTCAGTGTCGTTAGCAGCGCTGTTCTCACGGCGTGCAGCACGGGCTGCAGACTCCTTCTTGGAATCGATGAGCTGCACCGTGTCGATGCGGGCAACCAGCGGGTACTGCTTGTTGCCATCCTTGTCGGTGTAGACATCCGTCTTGAGCGAGTAGCTGACTGCAACGCGATCACCAGCGTTAATGCAGCCAAAGACGCCAAGGTTCTTAGCGTCCTGGACGTAGCCGGTGAGTTCGACGATCTCGGACTCGACCCTGCCGGTGGTCTTGTTCTTAAAGGTGTTGCGTGCGTAGACATTCAACTTGACCGTTGCGCCGCCATTAGTGTGCTCGAATACCTTCGGCTCACGAGCGGTGTTGCCAACGATGGTGCCAGAGTTAAACGGGTTAGACATGACGTTTTCTCCTTTTGAGTGAGTGTGAATTGTCTTTCAATTGTGTGTTTGAGCAGCGGCTTTGCTGCTGCGGTAAGTGCTGGTTACAGCACGGCCCAGGGCAGTACTTGCCCTTCTGCTTCCAGGTCGCGTAGCTCTTGGGTTGCACCAGGATCGGCGTCCTCGCCGTCGATGCCGTCAGACATGAGGTAGAGCAGCTCCAGGTCTTCGTGGGTGTAGTGGTACATGAGTGCCTCCTTGTGGATCGGATATTCAATCCGTTCTTTGGAGACAGCTCTGCTGTCTGGACACTTCTCCCCTGCTAGTAGAAGATGAATGTCTTCCCTGGTCACGGCACTGGCAGAAAAAGAAACCCCGCTGCAGCAAGTGCTGCAACGGGGTGAAAGACTCAAGCGTCGAACAGGAGGTAATGTGCCTTCGACGCGCCTTGACGCACGCTTGTAATTAACTTGCTTCCCAGGCCAAGGTTGAGAGACCTAGCCACAAGGCTCGGGAAATTCTCCGTCTCGCACAACTCTGTGGCTTTGTTCGCAGCGACACCTGCAAAGCCAGTCTGGCCGGAGGCTTGTGCCAGTACAGCGACAGTTGCTGTTACTTGCGACCGCATCTTGAGCCAGTCTCGCGGCACCACTCGCATGAGAAGCTCTGCGAACGCCAGGCCCTTCTCTGGCTCGTCCAGTAGTGCTGCAAGCAGCGGGTCTCGCAGCATCGGCGTGGTGAAGCACCTCAGCGCAGATCGGATGGCTCTCGTGTTGTTGGGGTCAGGGATACCCTCTGTGGCCTGCCCGTACTCGTGCTGCAGATCATCACGAAGGCAGTGAATCTCGTTCTCGTACCCCTCGACGTCGGCGATGATGTCTCGGTATTCATCCTCGTCGATGCCATGAGCCGTACTGTTGAGACGCTCTTCCAGCTCTTCGCGAGAGAGCGCTGGTAGCTGGCCAGTGTCCAGGACCATCTGCTGCAGTGTGAGGGAACCGGCAACCTCACTGACAGCCCCGGTACGCGGTGCTGACAGGCTCAGCTGCTGGTAGACGGTCCACCAGCCAGTCCCGGAAGTAAGCTCTGGAACTTGCACGATGGCAAGCACCGTCGGTAGCGGTGAGTCCTCACTGAGCAGGAACTCCGCAAGGTCATCTGCGGCTGAGGGGTCGCTGTTTATCACGTAGGCGATGATGGAGTCAGCGTTGTCGCGGTCTGACAGGGCAGTGAACTGATTTCGGTTGTTAACCAGCGTCTCGACAGCATCATTGAGATCGAGCCGAGCGAGCGGCCCCAGGTGTAGACCAGGGGTGTCGCTATTGCGCTCAAAGAACGCGATTACCAGTGAATTTTGCGGATAAAAGCCCAGGATGCCAGGGATGTTGGCGAGGATCTCGCCGTGAGAGGTAAGTGTCTGCGAATAGGTGGACATGAAGCACTCCTTGCCAAATACGGGATGTGTGAGGTCAGTCCCGTATTTGGTCCCGGCTTTGCCGGGCAGTGTAGCCGTATCCCTGTCCTACAGCACCTCAGTGTGCTTCAGTGCGTCGCTAGTGCTGCCTGGTACCGGCTTGCAGGGTGCGAGCGCTAGCGACGCAGCCCCCGTGCTAGGTCTCTTCTTCTATACGCTCGATAGCACGGTAAATAGTCGGTCGCGAGACGTTAAACGTCCTCGCTACTGCACTCACGGACTTACCGCCGTCGATGAGTTCCTTGGCTACCTCTGCCTGTTCGTTAGTGAGCTTCGGTTTCGGCCCGGCTACCCTGCCCTGTGCGCGGGCGTGTGCAACGCCTTCACGGGTGCGCTGGATAAGGAGGTCACGCTCCCACTCAGCGAGCGAGGCCATGACGTTAATGACCACTTTGTCAGCAGGACGCGAGGTGTCGAGTGCTGGTTCGAGCACCTTGACGTTGATATCACGTTCCGCCAGGTCAGCGATGGTGTTGACCGTCTCAGCAAGACTACGGCCCAGCCTGTCGAGTCTGGTCACAACCAGCGTGTCGTCGGGACGCATGTACGCCAGCGCGTCATCAAGGCCAGGTCGTTGCCACTTGGTGCCAGAGATCGTATCTGTGTAGATGTGGTTTGCATCGCAGCCAGCGTCGATGAGCGCCTCGCGCTGGGTGTCGAGAGACTGCCCTTGTTTCGACGTGGAGACACGTGCATAACCGATGAGCATCTAAATCACCTCTGACTCCTTGGGGATACGATCTCCGTAAGGTAGCGAACGCATGTAGTCCTCCATGAACTGCCAGTCCGGCTCGCCGTCCGGCGCTATAGGCAACAAGACCTCGCGAGACTGGATTGTTTCACGCGTCATCTTGCGCCCATAGTTGTACCGCCCCACCGAATCGAACGTCAGAATCGTGGCCAAAAACAATAGCTCTTCTTGGGTCCAGATGTGCCTGTCTTTTGCATACATACCCTGGACGTGCGAGAAACCGATGAACGGCTCCGGTTGATAAAAGAAGGTATTCCCATCAGTCGTGTCAGAGAACGTTATCTTATTTCCGTCCTCTGTTGGAGGGAGCGTACTGAGTCCTCCGATGCCGTTGTTAACGGAGGAGTTCACCACAAACGGAGTCTGCCCCCCGTCATCTAAGTCGTCAGCCGAAAGTCCCTTATAGGCTTTCGTCGGCCTAATCTCAAAAAAGTCATCTACTTTAAACTTATCCCAAGTAGCTTGGTCAAGTTTTAATGCGGGACGCGCGTTCGATGTAGTCAGCGGCTTGTGGTTAAGACTCTTGATGAAGTCTTCCATGAACTGCCAGTCAGGGACATACCCCTCGGAGCTGTATGTGCTCGTGGGGTCGATGACTGGGCTACCAGATTCATCGACTTCGACAGGTAGGTCGATTAGGTCGCGTGCATACTTTGCTTCGGTGACCTTTCGGCCATAGCTGAATTTGAACCGGTTCTTGTTCAGAATTGATTGGAGGAAAAGGTATACGGCTGAAGAAGCATTTTCGTAGCGGAGTTGCAATATCTTGGCCGAGTCTCCCACAACGCAACCATCTTCCTGGAATGACACAAACCCTGCTGACCCGGTTCGCGCCACTGTTAAACACGGGTGCTCAGTAAACACGTAGTCGTTCTCGCGGCAATAATCCGCACTAATCTTCCCAATGACACCGTTATTTTCTTCTCCGCTTTGTACTGCGTTGAGTGTTCCGGGGTTCTCTTCAATCTCGCTTGATGTGATCCCACGTCCGTTGGAAATGGTGAAAACTGATCCAATGGCGAATGCTCGCCACGATGAAAAATCTAGATTCACTGGGCACCGCCTTCAACAATTCCACCTGTCTCGACCAAAGCTCCTTCTTTCACGAGGTATGCGAGGTAGTTGTTTAGTGTTTGCTGGAAGTCATCAGCCGTGAGCGTCGAGTAGTCAGTTTTCATGTACGCCTCGACGAGCCACTCTTCCTCGTGCGTGACAGACTGCATAGCGGACATACCTGCCTTAACAGTCTTGTTGCGGTACAACTTGAGCCATTCTTCCTCGACGGCCTTCCACTTACTTGCGTTCTTCTCGTCGAACTGTTCAATACGGCCGAGGTTTTTCTTTTTCTTGTGAGCGTCGTCCTTGTAGTACCCAAAAAACGTATCCTTGGCAGGTGAATCACCGTCGTAATGGGGCTTACCAAGAGTGAACACCATCATGCAGGCGGACGCCGAAGCACCGGGGTAGAAAATCTCGTTGGGCAACGTAAACACTGCCTCAAGAGTGTTGTTAACAAGCAGGCGCTGCTTGGCTTCTTTGAGAAGCTTATTAGAGCCAATGGCCGCTGCCACCGGCAGAATCACCGCCATGCGCACGGTTTTCGTGGACTCGTTATTCTTCTGCCTCTGAACGTTAGCTTCAACGATGCAGTCAGAGATGAACTGGACGAAGACCATCCCTTTTGTCGGGTCTTCCTTGCCGTTCTTGGCCTTGCCCCAGTTGGTTTTATAGCGCTCGGGGATTGTGATTGGCTTGGCATTAAACGGCGGGTTCATCAGAATCACATCAGGATCGGCTTCTAGGAGAAAGTCTTTTGACTTGAACAGATTCCCGAGTTTGATGTTTGAGTTACCATCACCGTGGATCAGCATATTGGTCGTGGACAGACCATAAGCTTTTTCCTCGATCTCAACACCGTAGATATGCTCGCGGCGGATTTTAGCCTGCTGAGCTTCTTTTTGCTGTTGCGTGCCGTTCATCGTGGTGCAGTCTGCCAGGGCTTTCACCATGCCCTGCACGAGGAAGGAACCAGAGCCACACGCGCCATCGAAGATACGGGTATTGCGGTTAACCTCTGTCACACGGCACGCGAACTCGGTGATGTGGTCGGGAGTAAAAGCCTGGTTCTTGTCCGCTTTGCCGGTGTATTTGTTGAATGCGATGAAGAACAGGTTGAGCAGATCTTGTCCCTCGGAACTGTCCTCGTCGATGTAGGCGTAGATACCGGTGACAATGTCAATAAGAATGTCGAGCCAGTCATCAAGTTTGAGGGCACGCACCTTCTGGTCCGAAACTACGCTAGATCGCAGAAGCTTAATCTTCTTCGCCTTGTTATCTGATCCGTCGAGAAGGTTGTCCAGCGTGGTCTCAATGCCTGTACGAATCTGAGCCTCATCGAACGTGGACCAGTACTCACGAAGCTGCACGGCGGTTTCCTCGTTAATGTCCGAGATACCGAGCTTCTTCACAACATCTTTAACGTAGAGCAACGTGGTACCAACAAACTGGCTGCGCAGTTTCTCATCGATATCCTTTTTATGCAGCAGCACGTTGAGTGCGTAAGTGTTGCGCAAAACCTGCTCGCGGTTATTCTGACGGCTCGCCTCGAAGAGTGAGACGTAGTAGGACATAGTGTCGAGGGCTGTCTCGCCGGGCATCTCAGACCCGTCATCGACACTGTTCTTCCAAACCCTCAGGTCCTCGTTCTCGGTGTTCGCTAGGATTGCGATGATTTTATTGTTGGGGAACAGTGCCCTTTCTTCGATGACATATTCACGAAGTTGGGCTATGTCCTTGTCAGTGAAACGGGTCTTCGTCTCGATAAGAACCGCCGTTTTTGACTCTTCATCAAAGAATCGGATGTCGAGTGTTTGATGCTCTGGCGTGCGCCCTAGTATTTGCGCGAGTTTCTCTTTCGATCCAGCTTGCTTGACGTAACTGAACTCGTCGTTCTCAACGTTGGACGTTAAGTATTCCTGCCCAACAGCGCTAATCATGGTCGCACGAGACATAGTGTTGCTTTCCTGTCAGTTATAAATCGGTCGAACTTGTACAGCCCCTAAGTGACGTGCTGTTATGAACGCATAACAGCAGGACAAGAGTGTACGAGATCGTTGTACGTTATAGATAGTGTAACACAACTAACTAATTAACGATAGCGTACAGGCAAATAATTTCTTCCCATCGCTCGACATGCGCGGCAACGTGAGTCGTGTCATAATTCACTCGGAACGTCACGGTTGAGCGGTATCCCCCCCGATACAAAGGCAGGTTCCCCCCGATTCTGCTAGCTCCCGTGGCGTTCCCTCGTGGATGTGTCTCGCAGACAATCATTGCCGCCAGGCGATCTTCACACGGTGCGGATCGAATTTCTTCGCACCAGCCTTGCCGGGCAGAATGCGGATCTCCATGAGCAGACGGGTTAGCCTGCGTTTGTCTTCAACGGACGCACCGCTCCACCACTCAGCGAAGTCTGGGCCGTCGGCCAGTTCTACAGCCAATGGGTCTGCCTCACGGCTCGTGGTCAGCTCGCGCATCTTCTCGTCGATAGTGGAGATTTGATCTTCGATTTTCTTCGACACGCGCGCGAATGTGGACATGTCAACATCGGCAGCAATAATCGCTTCTTCGATCTGTTCGCGGCGCGCTAGCAGCGCATTCCTCTCGCCTGCCAGCTCCTGCAACTGTTCGGTGAGACCGTCATCTTCGGGCGAAAGGGCCTGCTGCAGCGCTTCTATGGCATCAGGCTGCGCCATACGCTTGATGATGACTGCCTCGATAAGGTTGTCCACCTCAGCGCCGATGGACACGTGTGTACCACCAGGTTCAGACCGCTTGCACGTGTAGTACCGGCGCGGCTCACCCGCCTTGTTCCTTCGGCTGCGGGCGTACATAGGATCACCGCAGGTGCAGGTAAGCACTGATGCAAGAAAGTAGCGGGGCGCGTTGCCACTGTGTGACCGCCGCCGTGACGGGTCACGTAAGACAGCATCAAGCTTCTCGCCGGTGGCTTCGTCGATGATCGCAGGCCAGTTGCCCTTACCTACGATCTGACGGTCTTTGACAAGACGGTAGCCGGTGTCTGGGTCAGTGGGGTTGAAAGTACTTAAACCACGTGCGCGCGGGTTGAGTAGAAGGTCTCGCAGCGTCGGCGCCGTCATCGGACGGCCCGTTGTGGCAGTGAGTTCTCGGGCATGAAAGATCTCCCGCACCGTTTCACGAAGGGTCTTGCCAGCAATGATCATTGCTGCAGCGTCGAGGATGGCCTGAGCCTCTTCGTCAATGACGGTTACGGCGTCAGCCTCGTAGCCAAACATCCTTCGTCCACCTGTCTTCGGCCGTCCTGTACGTGCACGGTCCTCGTATGCAGCGCGGACACGGGCAGCACGGTCGATGGACTCCTGCTCAGCGATAAGACCGAGGATCACGATGGTAAGCCGTGATGCTGGGTCGCTTGGGTCGATGTTGTAACCCCGGTTCGCCTTAACCGTGACGTTGTGCTTCTCGCATAACTCAAAGAGAGCAAGTGTGTCTTTGGTACGGCGCGTCAACCGGTCGAGTGCGTAGACATACACAACATCAATCTCGCGGTTCTCGATGGCGTGAATGAGTTTGTCGTACTCGGGACGGTACTCACCGGAGAAGGCAGAGATGTTGTTATCCACGTAGGTGGCGACGATCTCAGCCTCGTCGGCCTCAGCCTGCTTAGTGGCTAAATGTATCTGTCGCTTGATACCGGCTTCTTCCTGCTTATCGAGTGAAATACGTGCATAGATCGCCGCGCGCTGCGTTGTAGTGGTTGCCATGCGGCTATCGTAGCCCAAAGCCACATTCAGGATTGCCGCTGCCGGTCGCACCGATGCACAAGCCATGCGGCCCCATTCCGCCGTGAGCAGATTCCTTGAGGTCCACCGT
>VNIW01000281.1_pt1 | contig 24163 bp, 26 predicted proteins | sample 7248591 | NCBI WGS metagenome assembly VNIW01 (sample SAMN12251776, study PRJNA551026) | human skin metagenome | isolation source: skin samples from patients infected with Netherton Syndrome | host: Homo sapiens | place: France:Paris | reverse complement strand
ATGATGCGGGGGTTTCCTCATGTTTTGAGGAATGTGCGCGCCCTGGACTTGAACCGAGGGTGTGTGCCGCTCGCGCTGCGCACCTCATGAGTGTGGGGTGCGGCTTTTTATTTTCTCCGCCTATTAAATCACATCAGTGTGACTTACTGGGAGATTTAGTAATGGTGGCGGCTCTTGCCAAGAAGCCTTATCGGCTGTTTGCTTTGATGAAGCTTGCTCGGAACCTAAGGCATTAGTGGAGTCACTCTTGTTCTTCGGGCTCGTCTTTTAGCCCGTTGAGCATTATTTGGTTAAACAAGTTGTTGATTGTCTTCTCTTCGAAGTCTGCAGCCACTTGATTCCAATGGAATTCTTCTAGTTTGGGAAGCATGGCTGTAATAGCCATTTTTAAGTAGAAACCTCGACTACGTCCTGTCCTATCGCAGAGAGCGTCGAGTCGTTCAATGATTTCATCTGGCATCCGTACAGACACCACACGTCCGGAAGGGTGGGGTGCTTGTTTCATATGAAGTATCCTCTCCTTGGCAGCAGTGGTAAACACTGTTTACCATCCGCAAGACTGGAGGAGTCTTCTCAAACTCTTTAACAGCATTATGAGCGGCGCGCGCCACAGAGAGAAAGGACGCCTCCGTGGACACACTGCCATTTATCGGCTACCAACCATGTCCCCAGCCGCGCTCATCGCTATGCCGATCTGGATGCTCATCACCCAGATACGACGCGCAGGACTGGTGGCAGGAATCATCAGAGCACTAGGCGGAGTAATCGCTTGGGTAATCATCTGGTACTTCTTTACCTTCCTCGGTGTGATGATTGGCTCTATGGCTGACCACTACGAGCGTGCTACCGACGAGACCAACGACTCGCCCTACTCCAACACGTACGAAGACGCGCCCGCTAACCCTGGCGAGTACTACGACCCCAACGAGCACAAGTACTAGCCAGAATCGACGCGAAAGACTGCTCTTTCTCTCTATCGACTACTGACCATCAGAATCGTGGTCACCCTCGCCGCCAGCGCCCGAAGAGGCGCTGGCGGCTTCGTCGTTGTCCTGGCCCTCATCATCGCCAGACGATTCCTCCGCGCTAGAGGAGGAATCACTAGCAGCCCCCAGCATGTCGTTGAAGTCACGCTGGCTGACACCGACGAGCTCGCGCACAAGCTCCTTGGACTCGCCTAGGTCGATAATTTCTTGCGAGGCTTCGCCAATCTTCTCATCGAGTTTCTCGCGCTGGTCGATTAGCGACAGTAGCGAGTTGAGCTTCTTCTTCCTGTCGCGCAGCTTGCGCTGTTCCTCTTCGAGATGCTGACGCAGTTCCTGACGCTTCTTCAAACTTTTACTTGCGGTAACCATAAGCCCACAATGCCAGCGCACATACACCACCGCAACCCTGACACAAACACCCGCTGACGCGAAATGACCAGAGCCCAAACAGAAAGACGAGACTTTCTGGACTATGGCAAGACGCGGCATACGCCCGCGTCGGCGCGCGCAAGCGCGCTTTCAGACACACACTATTGGCACTCTTAGTGTTAATCGGGTTTTGGCTGCTAGACTAGGGCGCATGATGACCCTGCGCGTAGTCAACAGCGGAACAGGTTATGAGTACCTGTTGCGCTCTGTGGCTACCAATGATGGGCCAACAGACGCGCCGAGTTTGTCGAAGTATTACGACGCTAAAGGCACCCCTCCGGGGCGTTGGTTGGGCTCTGGTCTTGCCGGTTTGAACACCGAGAACGTCGTGCAGGGTGGGGAAGTTACCGAGTCGCAAATGGCCGCATTGTACGGCGAAGGCTTGCACCCGGATGCGGATATGAAGATATCCGAGGGTCAGAAAATCAAGGACGTGCAGTTGGGTCGACCGTTCGCTAATTTCACGAATGATGTGCCGGTTTTGGTGGCACTTCGTGACGCTGAGCGTCGCCACCGGCAGACAACAGGCACGCTGATGGGAAAGCAGGAGCGCGCCGAATTAGTGCAGAATATTGGCCGCGAATTCTTCATTGAAGAACACGGTGTTGAGCCGCAATCGGGCCGGGAGATCGTCAACTGGGTCAACGATCTTAAAGACAACGTGCGCCAGTCTGTGTCGGGTTTTGACCTTACTTTTTCGCCCGCTAAGTCCGTTTCTGTGGTGTGGGCGCTGTCTGATGAAGAGACCGCGCGGCGCATTGAGAAGCTTCATCACCAGGCCGTCAAAGAGGCTATGGCGTGGGCAGAAGACAACGTGTTTTTTACTCGCTCTGGCAAGCAAGGGCGCGAACAAGTCAAGACGAAAGGAGTTATTGCCTCTGAATTTAAGCACTACGATACGCGCGCAGGAGACCCGGATCTGCACTCGCACGTACTGGTATCTAACAAGGTTCAGGCCGAAGACGGACGTTGGCTATCGCTTGATTCCAAAGCACTGCACAAGCAAGCGCAGGCCATTTCTCACCGCTATGACTCCATCTTGAACACCCTGCTATCCAACGACATGGGCTACACTTTCACCGCCCGCGACCACGGCGTAAATAAGGAACCAACGTGGGAGATCGAGGGCGTTTCCGAGTCGTTAATGGAGTCTTTTTCTAAGCGGCGACGCGGCGCACAGCCGGTCTACAAGCGCCTGGTCGAAGAGTTTGTTGCCGCGCGCGGCACAACCCCAAACTCGGTTGAGGTAGGGCGTTTGTGGCAGCAAGCTATCTTGGAAACCCGCGATGCGAAGCGTGAACCAGAAAGCCTTTCAGAGCTTCGCGCAGGCTGGAAAGCGGAAGTATCCGACCGCAACAACGGGCAAGAAGAACTAGCTTCTATCGCTCAACTTGCCGCAAATTCTGGCCATGATGAGCGCCCACTATTCGACGCCGAAGCCCACTTATCGGGCCTAATTGACGATGTTTTAGCCACGGTGACAAGGCGTCGTTCCTACTTTCGTACCTCCCATGTAGCTACTGCTGCGGGTGGAAAACTTCAAGGCTATCGCTTTAATTCTCTTTCCGAGCGCGACCTTATCCACGCCACTGTGGTGGAGGCTATCGTGCGCGATAAAGCCATTGCGCTGAACGATTTCGACGTGTTGGAACTGCCCGAGGCGTTGAAAAATACGGCAGGAAAAGCCCGCGACAGCCGCGCTGATAGTGAGCTTTATACCACCCAGGACATTCTCGATACCGAAGACAAAGCACTGGCTGCACTCAACGAGCCGGTGGCTGCATTCGCGCCTACTGCAGCGATTGATGAGGCTCTTGATGAGCACGAAGCAGAGGCTGGTTTCCGTCTTAACGCCGGGCAGGAATCCATGGCGCGCTACCTCCTTACCTGCGGAACACTGGCCGCTACTGGCGTGGGCCCGGCAGGCACTGGCAAGACCGCGTCTATGCGCCTTGTCGCCAACGTCTGGGCGAATGAAGGCCGCAACGTTATTGGCCTGGCACCGTCTGCACAAGCCGCAGACGTGTTGTCTGAGGACTTAGGCTTTGACGCTTTTACCATCGACAAACTCACCTACACCTGGCGCGGAAACCACCCAACAAAGCCCGGCCATAGCCTTAAAGACCTTCCAGTATCCATTAACGCAGGCGATATGATCATCGTTGATGAGGCCGGCATGGCCTCGACCCCTAACATCGGATCACTGCTAGAAATTGCCGAAGAAGCAGGCGCAGTCGTGCGCTATATCGGCGACCACAAACAGCTCGGCGCAGTAGAAAACGGCGGCCTCTTCGGCGCTATGGTCAACGCCGCCGAGCGCACTGATAACCAACTCTCCGAAGTCGTACGCTTCGGCGGAGATAGTGAACAATCTGCCACCAGCTTGCGCCTGCGCGAAGGAGATTCTTCTACCTTCGACTTCTACTTAGAGCGCGGTTGGGTCAATGGTGGCGCACGCAGCGACATGCTGGATAAGGCCGCAGCAGACTACCTGGCTGATATTTCCAGCGGTAAAACCAGCCTTCTTATCGCTGCCACCAACCACGATGTGGCAGAACTCAACGACACAATCCGCGCCCACTACATCGCTCACAGCGTTGTTGACACCACCGTGGAAGCCCAGCTTTCTAGAGGGGAAAAAGCAGGTGTAGGCGATACGATTCTGGCGCGTAAAAACCAGACTTTCTACGACGATGAGACTGCTACCAGTACCCGTATTAACAACGGCACGCTGCTTACCGTTACTGCCATTGCCGAGGACGGCAGTATCACCGCCCGCAATACAGCAACCGGCGAGGCGCTGTGCCTGCCAGCAGACTACGTCCACGACAACGTGCAGTTAGGCTACGCTGCTACCGTCCACCGCGCCCAGGGCAGCACCGTGGACTGCACCCGCGCGGTCATCGACCATCACGTCGATAGGGCCGGGCTGTATGTGGCGCTGACACGCGGCAAAATCGCCAACCACATCTATGCTGTGACCGAACATCAGCTAGATGAGCTGGCCGAGGAAGGCCACTACCACTACCAAGGAATACGCCAAGCCCCCAGTGTCAGGGACGTCTTTAATAAGGCAATCTCGCGCGATACCAGCCCAAAGGCTGCACGCGAGGTCATAGCCGACGTCGTAGACGAGCAAACCTCACCCGATCGCATGATGGGCCTGTGGCTTATGGGCAAAGACGAAGCCACCAACGACTTCATCGACTCCTACCTCCCCGACTGGATCGACACCCTACCCGGCTACCTTGCCCGAAAGATCGAGACCAGTAACGACGGGCTAGAGCCTATCCGCCACGGCTGGGCAAAACTCATCGACGCGGGCATTGACCCGCGCACCGTCATGGACGCTGCTACTCGCGATATTGACAACGCCCATGATCCGGCACGGCTTATCCGCTACCGTCTAGACGAACAACTCCGCTTGCGCGATACCGGAAAGCGCAACCAGCTGCCTCCTGTATCTGGTCAGACAGATATAGAACTCGATACGTGGCTGCGCACCCACAACCCTTACGACCGCGCGGAAACTGCTCGACTTACTGGAAAGGAAGGAAACCTTAACCGGCTCAACCAAACTGTGCTGGCAGAGCACGCACGCTTTGCTAATTCCAAGGTGGAATCGCTGACCTGGCAAGAAGCAAGTATCACCACCCGCCTCCACGAGGACAAAGACGCAGCCGCAAATGAGGTACAGGCTGACTACCAGCAGATATGCCTTGATGCTGGGCGCATTCGCGCCTATGAGCAGGCCATGGCAGACCACAGTGCCGCCCTTCGTGAAGAAGAAGCTGCCCTGGCAGACATTGAGCACCAACGCCTACTGGCAGAGGACTACACCCGCCCGGTTGCCGAGCGGGCCTACGACCATAACGCTGCAGGCTATGGCACGTACCAACAGCGCATAGACCATGCGCACAAGCGTCTTGAACAAGCACAACAGCGCCGCAGCTTGGCACAGCAGGCCATTGAGGATACTGGTGCTAACTTGCCGGAGGCAGGTCTGTGGGATGAAATCTGCTACCGTGCCGACGACACCGAAGAATGGGACAAGCGCCTAAGCGCTGCCGCACAACACGACAGCGAGCACGCCCACAAGCTTCAACAACGACTCGATTCGATTCGCCGCGAGAAGATGGACTTCGCCGACCGCGCCGACATCGCCACGCGCTTGCGCGCAGAGGAAGTCCCTAACGATGTTTCTGACCATGCAGGCTACATCGCCGATGAAGTCAACCTACTTGCCGCACAACGCACCTATGAACTACGCCGCCTGGGCGTAGATGAGCCAGCACAAGAGACAATCCGCGACATGATCGCAGAAACCATTGCTGCTGCCTACGAACCAGACAATGACGAGACTCACCACAATGAGCAAGACACCGCCGTCCAGAACACAGTAGAGGAAGAACAACCAGCACCCGAGACCACAGCAGAAGATGAAGACGCCGACAAGGACAAAGAAAATACCCCAGAACCGAAGCTCCACCCCGGCGCACAAGCAAGCATGGACTTTATCGCAAGCCTCGGCTTAGACGACGCACCGCACATCACCACTACCCACAGCAACAACCACGACAACGAGGAACAAGCTCCCACCGACGATCTTGAAGAAGAACAAAGTCCAGAGCTTTAGAAAACAGCGAGTTCAAAGCGCTAACACACACATGTGTATATACCTATATACGTATATGCGTATATAGGTATATACACCAGGTAATCAGTTTCTTTCCTCGAGCCATCGTGTTGCCCACTCTTCAAAAAGTTGGGAGATACTCTTCTCTTCTTCCACTGCAGCGAGTTTGAGCTCTTTAATCAATTGTCGATCACGGACGTACAACTGAAGACGTGTCGCTTTATCATTAGCTTGAGCGAACATCTTTGTTGAAGGCGAGCTCTCCGGCCTATTTCCAGACGCTTCTTCTCGCGCCTTATTCTTGGCCTTTGGAATTGCCATCATCTACCCCTTAATCCTCAAATGCTGCGACTACTTCTCGAGCCAAAGAATCCCACACCTTCGTACTGCTGGGCTTTGTTCCGAAAACACGACGCGTAGCCGCCCTCGTTGGGATGACTGTTTCAGCAAGCGCTGCAGTCTCGTCACCCTCCAGCTCGGCATGGACTTCATCTAGAAGTTTTTCCCTCCTGTCGACATTCGACAGAACAACTGCTGTTGGTATCCCCATTTCTATTAGCCAAGAAAGCGTTACCTGAGTTCGATCAATATCCATCGGGGAAACACCAGTTGGAAGAAGGACTAAATCGGCAGCCTCGGCGCTTTCGGTTATGAAAGCTAAACCACCTGGAGGGGTATCGACTATAAGAAAGTCCGGATTGTTCCCCCTTCTGACAACTCCAGAGAAATCACTTGAGCTGCGGACAGATTCGATAGGAAATGGAAAATCCTTCACTTTGGTTGCCCATCGGGTGGCAGATTGCTGAGGATCACCGTCTGCGACTGCGACCGTATAGCCCATCTTCCGAATTGCTTCTGCGAGCATTACCGAAAGTGTGGTCTTTCCTGTCCCACCCTTCGACTGAATTACGGAAATTACTCGAGTCATACAAAAAGAATAGATTCAGAGAGGATCTACCTGGGTAGTGACATACGTATGTGTGTATATGATGCTATACGTATGGAAGTCGTTAAGTGGAGAACTGAACTAAAAATCATTTTATGTTCATGTACTGATATACACATATACGTACATACGTATCCCGAAAATTTAAAGCTATCCCCTTGCCGAGGGATACTCCGGTTGCGGGTTCACGTAAAGGCGGTATGTTTTGGGTGTCCGTAGCGCGCTTCCCTCGGTGCATAGTCGGACGGGAGGAAAATAAAAAGCCACGACTCCCACACCCCCGCAGGCGGCTTCTCCCCAGTGCTTCCAACGACGAGAAGCACTGGGGAGTTTCCTTTTAGTGAGCGCCTTCCAGCCGCTCTTTGAAGCTGGTACCTAAGCCTAGAAGTTCATCTGGGTTATCTGCGGGTCGCTGTTGAGACAGGTTTCGTTGCGCCGCGCGCACGGACTTAGCGAGTATGCCGGCATCGCGGGCCAGTGGGGAAGTAGCTGGCAGTTCTGCCAGTATTGCTTGCAGGTGTTTGGCTGCGCTGTTGGCGGCATCTGGACCTGACCCCTGTTTGGTGGACACCTGATATCCAGCCCAGTCGGGCTGGAAGAAAGGTAATCTACCACCATGTCCAGGTACTCCGAACAGTTCAAACGCGATGCCGTGGCCCTCTACGAAAACAATGAGGACCTCTCACTGAACTCAGCATCAGCAGAGCTCGGTATCAACCGTGCCTCGCTGCATTCTTGGATCAAGAAGTACGGCACCGGCAAACGTGCCCGCACAAAAAGCATGCGCGACAAGGTCCAAGCAGCGAATGATTCCGAACGGATCCGCCAGTTAGAAAAAGAGAACGCAAAGCTGCGCGAAGAACGTGACATCCTGCGCAAGGCCGCGAAATATTTTGCCGAAGAGACTCACTGGTGATCCGCTTCCAGTTTGTCTATGACCACCGAACCGAATTCTCGGTTAAGCGGATGTGCCAGGTGTTAAAGCTCAATCGCTCCTCGTTCTACAAATGGGTGCAAACCCGCGAAGAACGCAGGTTAAAGACGTGTTCGGATGCTCTTATTGGTGCAAGAATCAAGAGCATCTTCGATGATGAATACGGGCTTTATGGTGCTAAACGCATCGCTGCAAGCCTCAACAGTGATACGGGTTTCGGCCCAATCAATCACAAGAAGGTCGCACGCATCATGAAAACCATGGGACTTAAAGGCTTTACCAAACGCCGCCGATGTATCACTACCAAGCGTAAGCCTGGCCACCGCGTCATGCCGGATTTACTAGGCCGCAAATTTACAGCCAACGTGGGGTTGCCCGCAAATCGTGGACACGTAGTGGAGCTACCTGGTGGTTAGGCAGCTATTTCTTTTCTGCTGATAATTGAGCCGGCGTGGTTCTCGAAGTCGACGGGGCTGACCATCCCGAGTGCAGAGTGCCGGCGCCGGCGGTTGTAGACGACTTCAATCCAGTAGGCAACAGCCTTGCGTGCAGCATCACGGGTAGGCCATCGCTTACGGTCGTAGAATTCAGTCTTTAGCGTCGACCAGAACGACTCAGCCATCGCGTTATCGAAGCACACGCCAGTGCGCCCCACAGACTGAGCGATGCCCAGTCTGCGGCAGACCTCCCAGAGCTTCTCGCTAGTGAATTGCGTTCCACGGTCAGCGTGAAACACCAGCCCATCAGGAACGTCACCGCGCAGCGTATGCGCCATCCGCAGGGCCCGTTCAACCAAACTTGTGTCTTGAACACTATCCATTGCCCAGCCCAGTACCCTGCGGGAATGACCATCGCGGACCGCGCACAAGTACAACCATCCCTCGCTGGTGCGTAGGTAGGTAATATCCGACATCCACACCCGGTTGAGCTCACCAGTATCAAACATGCGCTTGACCAGGTCAGGAAGAGTTGACTTACGCTTGGCTTGAATCGTTGTCACCGGGACAAAGGCACGCGGTGAAATCCCTTCAATGCCCATCATGCGCATCCGTTTAGCCACAGTCTTGCGATTCAGGGTGATCTGGTAGCGCTCGGTAAGTTCTGCGGTGATCCGCGGAGCACCATAAACCTCATCGGAGTCTTTCCAAATCTGATGAATCTTTCGGTCAACGTCATCGTAAAATGTTGCACGATTATCTTTTCCGGATAGTCGTTTCTGCTGCGTATCAGCCCATTTGTAGTATCCAGACCGAGACACTTTTAATAGCCGTGCCATGCGTTTGATGCTGTAGTTTGCCTTCTCCTGCTGCATCAATTCGAACTTTTCTGCTCGCGTTGCTTCGCGGCGAAGAAGGCTGTCGCTTTTGACAAAAACTCATTATCCATCTTGGCTTCCGCCAACTCACGGCGCAGACGAGCATTCTCAGCACGAAGATCCGCCTCACTCATCCCATCCGAGGCCCCTCGGCGTTCACGCTCGAGTTTGACCCACCGGCCTAAAAGCCCGGCGGAGACGCCAATCTCCTTAGCCACATGAGCGATCGGGCGCTCTGACTCGATTACAAGGTTCGCGGCTTCACGCCGGTACTCCGGCGTGTACTTCTTGCGCTGTTGACTCACAATGAACATCCTCTCCTACGGACACAAGATCCGTACAAATAGGGTGTCCACTAAACGAGGGTAACCTCAAACGAGCCGAACCGCGTCTATGTCGGCGATATTACGTATCTGCCGTGTAAGGGCGGCAAGAACATGTACCTGGCCACGGTCATCGACGCCTACTCGCGCAAACTTGTCGGACATGCACTCGCCGATCACATGCGGGTATCACTGGTTATCGAAGCTTTGTCCCATGCCAGGAAAGTCCGCGGAAGCCTTAAAGGGGCAATTTTCCATTCTGATCACGGCAGCGTGTACACCTCACAAGCCTTTAGGAACTATTGCTCGTCGTTGGGTGTGCGCCAGTCTATGGGAGCGGTAGGAACAAGTGCTGATAACGCCCTAGCAGAATCGTTTAACGCCACGCTCAAGCGGGAAATCTTGCGTGACAGGAAAGTCTTTGACAATCCGATCTCCTGCCGCCAGGAAGTCTTCCGGTGGTGCATGCGCTACAACACACGCCGGCGGCACTCCTGGTGCAATCTTCTAGCTCCTGACGTCTTTGAAGCCGAGAATTCAGCTACACTGACTAGAGCAGCATAGCTAACCCCCGACGTGTCCACTTTCCGGGGGTCAGGCCCCTTCATACCCCGAGCAACTGCTACACGTAGCTAGTTTAAGAACTCCAGTGACTAGTTCGGTGACTCCACGTCCCATGGATGCGTTTCCTTTGCAACACCTCGTTTAGACAGGAACCGGCATAATTTAAAGAACCTTGTAAGGAATGGAGCTCTTGCGGCAATTCCGCGTAGGTAGGCGATTTCAGAGCGTAATCTTTTTCCCAATTAGAACCTGGAGAGGTTATCTTTTCCGGCCAGTCAATACGACGTCGTTTGACCTCATGGGAGAGAATGGACAATAGCTTTTCAGCAGTAAAATCTTGAGTACGAATAATCTGGATAATGTCAGCTAAATCGTGGAAACGCGTGCTTACGCCGTTTAAGTGAGGCTCTCGCATAGCGCAAATCTTATCTGCTAGATGCGCTTCAACAGGTGTGACAAGAATGGAAAAAGGCTCATATCCACCTTCTTTGGTTACTAGGTTAAGCAGGGGAGTCACCCTTACTAGCTCTGGCGGAGTCTGAGTGTGTCGACCTAGAGTTACATCGATGCGAAAGGAATGAAAGGATCGAGCTCCTAGGAAAGCTTTTACAGTCGCCGTTACCGTTGGGGCCGAGTACCCATCGAAAGTACCTGCTTGCCTCGAGTGAACATTGGTAATCCTAAACGTAAAAGGATCCGCACCTTTACGTTGCATAAGGCTTTCTAGTTGCTGGGCAATTTGGTTAGTATCCTCCCATTTGTGTGGATGTGCTAAGTCAATATCCCTAGTGAAACGTCCTGAACCATTCCGCATTAGTAGCGCTGTACCACCTTTAAGAATCCACTCGGAAGACGGTTTACTAAAGATCCGACTAAGAAAGCACTCGAAAACTAGCTGAAATTGAATGCTATCTTTCCCTCTATCTTGCTCTCGTGCGAGATTAGCAATACGTGTGGACATGCTTCTTTGCCAATTCCGCATTTCTGCTTGACTAAGAGGTTGGTTCATTCTGCGCTTTCTTCCTGGTTGGTGCTTTTAGCTTTTAAAAGGTGTTGCGAGTCTCTGCTTTCCAAGACTGGAGTCACTTTGGCCCTTCTATTGGGGTAATAGCAGTTGGCTCTTTTACGAGGGCGGGGCCTTTCTCTAACTCTGGGTAATATCATCTATCTGTATTCTTAGACCGACGTGCCGTAGAGAATTGGGAAAAGTTAGCCATCTGCTCCCTTAGGCCAGGAATATCCATTTGCTCTCGGAGAAGACGGATTAAGTTGGTTCTTTCAAAAGCTTTGCTCCATCCACTTTGCGAGCTCCAAAGATAATTGGAAAGAGCAGAAATGTCCAGGTCGGAAGCTATAGAGCCAAAATCCAGATCGGCAACTACATTGCTTACCACACGCTCATAACGCTCCTGGCCATCTTCATCCGATTCAGCTTCCTCTTGGCATGCATGTAGCAATTGCCTTCCCGACTGGAAGCCATACGACAGCGCCGATTTATCGAGACAGCCGGCTATATCCTTCATCCGGACGCCCTCTTTGCGTAAAGCATCTGTAACAAGTGTGGCTAAATAATTAAATTCAATTTTATTTGAGGCGAGATCGGCAACTGTGCGCTCTACTGACGTAACAGGAAGGCCACCAATAAGATTAATGTCATTCGGTTCCATATCACGATGGTTATAAATGTGAATATCTTCTTGACCTGTTTGTTTCCGAGATGACGTGGAGAAAAATAACTTACCCGGTATCAAATCGCCAATCTTATGAATAAGAGCCGCCGACTCGTGAGAGACATAAACATCATCCGTTAAACCCAACCGCTCTACTGGAAATCTATCCGCCCCAAGGGATACCCACGCACTGCGAATGTCAGTTAAGGGCCCGTATTCAGCTGAGGGAAGAAGGTAGATCCCCCTGCGTACGCGCGCTAAGACACCACGTTCGGACAATCGGCTAATTTGGAGCCGAGAAACGCCTTCTTGCTTAGCTTGAGCAGTAGTGATGATCCCCCACTGATCCGAGGCTAAAGATTCCAGTAACTCTAATACTTCCAGCGACTTCACCCATACCACCCTTCTACTTCAATAGTATCACTAAAATCTCCGTTTGTATCGTTTAGAGGATACAAACGGAGATTTTAAAAGTAGATTTAGATACAACTGAAGTGATTCGAGCGGAGGTATAGTTCTCCTTTAGAGCAGACTACAAAGAGAAACCTGCCTCGGGTGAAGATGCTTTTCATCACCCCCGTGGTGGATGGGGATCATTGCCGTACGAGTTTGACTCTCGGTATTTCCCATCGCGTCCTTGAATTCTGTGCTCAATCTTTTCACGCTGAGCTGTGGAGCGGGCAGCGTCGATCGCTTCTTTCTGCGTATCAAATTGTTTGGATGCGCGAGTAGATCCATCACGTTTATTGGCCCATCCGTTTCCAGAGCGAACGGTTGTAATGTTTCTTTTAGCCATCATTGCCTTCCTGTACCATTTTCCGTCCGGAGAGATGAAACACTAGTCTCACTCCCATTTAACCTGTACAGCACAGAATTCTACTTACGGGAGGCGAGAATGCATACACTTTAATTGCAGAATCAGGGGCTGCTGGTATGTTTAATTTTGCCCCACCGAAATCTCTTCGAATTATGGTGGGCATTATAGATAGATAAAAGCACCGCTTTTCTGGTGCAGTAAGAGTCCCTAGGTGTCGTGGTGAGTGCCTAGAGACTCTTTCCTATTTTCTGGGTCTCCCTCAACCAGGGGGAGGAGAGCCTTGGGCTATGACAAAATCAGGAATAAGCCCGAAATTTGGAATCTATATACGATCATTGATGTTTTAAAAATGACCTGAGCTTGATAGCGAGGACATTGCAGAAGAGCTCTTTCGTGTTTCTTTATGAGTATCTGGGACATGGGGCTCAACGGGCGGATGAGCTACAGGGGGAGCATACTTAAGACCGTTTTCTGCTTTAACTTTTTCTTGAGGGGAAAGTCCCACGTTAGAGTGGATGGTTTCATGTACCCAGTCAGCCCTCGGGGGAAGGTTTGTATGCCACATGGGCCTGTCTTTTCCATCGGTGCATTCTGGGTTGAATCCGCCGGCAGTGTGTACTGCGTAGAGAGTGTTGTTTTTGTAGACAGGTGCTCCTGAATCTCCACCGCAGGATCGTGAGTCCGTTGACGATTTTCCTTTGAGCAGATCTGTATACGTAACGTTTCCGAAGTTCAGGGAGTCTACTTTTTCGGAAATGACTGTTGACGCCGAGGAAGCATAGTCGTGAGGTTGACTATAACCGGTAAGTACGGCTTGATCCCCGATCTTCAACGGCTCTGTGGCCAAGGTAAATGAATCGGCATTGATTCCGTCACCGACTTTAATAAGTGCAACATCTTCAGTAGAAGACTTGGTATAGATAGCAGCGATACCCGCTACTTCACCATCTGATTGGCGGAGAAAACCATCCATAAAAGGTGAATTAGAAACACAGTGATGCGCGGTCAACCAGAAATTGTCCCCTACATAGCTTGCCGTGCAATCACGCCGAACACGTTGTTGCTGTGAGTCATCCAAACTTGGAGTTACTGACCACAAAGCCGCAATACGATTATCATTCACCGGCACAGTACTGCTTGCTTGCAATGAAGCGAAGTCATTATCTGCAGCGACAGCCACCGAAGAGCAAGCCCCTAGCGCAGTAAATGCGCAGGCTAGAGAAGAAAGACTGAGTTTAACTATTTTCATCGGTACCCCACGAGATTAGAAAGGAGAACTTTTTCACTTAACCAGCGTAGCCTGCCACCAGGCTATAAGCTGACCTAGTAGAACAACTCCTTGTTTCACTCTCATCTAAGGACCACCAATGAAAGCTCTCTCACGCAAACTACTTGCTTTCGTCTCAGCAAGCTTATTAATCAGTACCACTCCCGGCACTGCAGTCGCACAATCATCTTTTTCTGATTCATTATCGTCATCAGCGTCACAGGATACTTTTCCTGCTGATCCTAGTGAAAATTCCGTAGAGGAAATCGACAGTAAAGAAAAGTCAGATGAATACCCCACTCCAGTACTGCCAGAGTGGGCTAAGGGGGCCTCGTCTGAAACTGTAGAGACTGAACTTTCACCAGAAGAAGTCTCCGAGTGGACTCCGACGAAATCTCCAAAATCTACTGTACGCCCTGGAGAAATGCGTAGCGATAGGGAAGAAATACCGGGTGATTTCACCAAAGAAGAGGCGGATCTTGCAGAAACAAAAGAAGCACAGCTGCAAGAAGAAGACAATCCGACCCTAAATTCTGCCCCAGGTTGCAAAGTTTACTGGCCTTCTCCTTTTGAAGTATGCGGTGCAATCCGGGAACTTTATGATTCCATGGGCGGACCGAAAAGCTTTCTAACGTTTCCTAAAAGCAACGAGCTAACGAATCCTGACGGTATTGGTAAAAGGTCCGAATTCGTCAACGGGTTTATCTATTGGCATCCAAAGACAGGTGCTCATACTGTTAGCATTCCTGCAACCGTCGTGTGGGCAAAGCATGGTTGGGAACGCGGGCACTTCGGGTACCCAATGACTAATGATATCGCTCTCGGAGATAGCTGGTATAAGCAGAAATACCAAGGTGGCTACATCTACACACGAAACTCCATTCCTGCAGTACAAGCAGGAATTCAGGGGCGAATCTATGACAAATGGCAGGACATGGGAGCCCAAAAGAGTACCTTAGGTTTCCCTATTAGCAGCGAAGAAAAAACACCTGACGGGATTGGGCGATACAACCTTTTCCAAAAAGGAATTATGGTTTGGCACCCCAAATTCGGCGCTCACGCTATCACCGGTGATGTCCTACTGCAGTGGGCATATTCGAGTTTGGCCAACGCGCAGCTTAATTACCCACTCGACGATCCCAAAGATTTTAGAGACGGGTGGAAAAAACAGACCTTTTTGGAAGGCGATATTTACGGAAGCCAACTGGAAACATTTTTCCCTAAATATAACCCTTTAGCTGGCCAGGAATCTGACGCGCCCACTCTACAGTCGGCAGGAGTTGCAGGAGGCAACGACTATACCGATCAAGTGGTCCTGGAAACCGATGACAAGTGTGGCAATCATATTATTTTAAGAAGGGGCTGGTACAACCCCGACGATAAGAGGCCTTGGGGATACGACAAAATTCGTCATAAGCACAATATTTGGAGCTTATTTTCAATTAAGACAGCTGTAGAGAACCTATGCCCTTCAGAAAAACAGTCTTACCGAAGCATCTATAACGCCACCATCTATCGAACGATTGATTGTCATAATCCTAGAAGAAAGGACTGCACTAAGACGGGGGAAGAATTTCCTTTCCGAATTGTTTACGAAACCGAAAAAGCTAATTTTCTTCCAGATTATGCTACTGAAACTCGGGGCATGAACACTTTTTATCCTACTGATGGAAGGATAAAAGCTCCTGATTGGTTCAGCTCGACAATTCCTAACTTTGAGGACATCGCTAGGGGATAGTGATAGGCGTAACTAAAACTCTGAAGCGTGGAATGGAAGATCTATGTGGATAGATATCGAACAAATCGATATTGGCCGATTAGCAATAAAGTTGTCGGCGGCACTAGACAAATGGATAGCTGACGAAAACAGCTATAAAAGCAAAACAGATATAGCTCCATTATTCATAGTGCAATGTCCTTCTCATTTCGAGATCGCCCTTACCCTCCGTGTTAAAGACCTAAAACGGACGGCAATTGTCGGATATGAGGCCGGCTACCAACGCTATACATGGTCACCTTATTTATACGAAGAAATCGCCGATTCAATTGTTTTCGATACATTAGCTGGCGACTATCCAATCCTTAAAGCAGATTTTTCCGAACCGGACAAAATTGTATGGGCTGGAGGAAAAGAAGCTGCAGATACAAAAGCGCAGTCCATCGGAGATTTCTTAAGCTACTACGAGGACTTAAATGAGCGCGCCAAGGAAAGAATCTGGATCAATAAGGATCTCCCTTTAGAGAAAATCTCATAAAGTAGGAGCAAAATGGGTTCATATAAAGACATCACCACTTTCTCTACTCCCATGCTCGTCAAGTCTCTGGATACGTTGCAGATTTCTGCGGGAGAGGACAACGGTGAGTGGGGTGCCGAATTTCCGCAAGGTGTTGCCATCTTCGTTCCCGGGGGTGAGTATCTTGAGGTGGTGCTGTTGCAACTTGGGGCGGGAGCCAAGAAAGCTCCGTTTTTATTGTGTGATCAACGCTATGTGCCTGTGTTGTCAGGCCGTCTCGAATACCCGGCTAACAATCACTGCATCCGGATTCGGGTGACCATAGGCAAACATCGTGCCCTGCCCCTTCCGCAATGAGTGCATCGCTTCCATCCCTTTCAACGTCCGGTAGGCAGACGTTCGGTTTTTGAATGCTCCTTTCGGCCCGAGGATCCGCTTTAACCGGCCATGATCGCCTTCAATGACGTTGTTGAGGTATTTCACCCGACGATGCTCGACCGTCGATGGACAGACGCCTTCCGCCTTCAGCTCAGAGATTGCCCTGGCGAGTGAGGGGGCCTTGTCGGTGCTGATCACCCGCGGATAGCCTGCCGATTTATTCGACCGCAGCGTCTTCGCCAGGAAACGCTTCGCTGCCGCGACGTTGCGTTTTGGTGAGAGGTAGAAGTCCAGGGTCTGGCCACCGGCGGTGATTGCCCGATAGAGGTAGCACCACTTTCCCCCGACCCGGATATAGGTCTCATCCACCCGCCAGGACCTGGCCTGCCAGTCAGGAACTTGCCGATACCACCGGGTCTTCTTATCCAGCTCAGGAGCATATTTCTGGACCCAGCGGTAGATCGTGGTGTGATCGACCGGCACTCCCCGCTCGGTCATCATCTCTTCGAGGTCGCGATAGCTCACGCCGTAGCGGCAGTACCACCGCACCGCCCACAGGATGATTTCACGAGGGAACTGCCGACCGGAGAAGATGCCCATGGACCTGATTATTCCACGCCGGTCTTCCTACTGCCCCAACTTTGCAACAGCACCAGTGGCTCGAGCTTGCCGAGTGCGGGCGCATCCATCCTGAGGTACTTCGCGGCTGCGGTCTCGACCCCGAGCAGTGGTCAGGACTGGCGCTCGGCATGGGCCTCGAACGCGCGCTCATGCTGCGCAAGGCGATTCCGGACATCCGCTACCTGCGTGCCCGCGACCCGAGGATCGCCGCTCAGATGCTCACCCTGGAACCCTGGCGGCACGTGTCTCCGCTCCCACCGGCCAGACGCGACATCTCCGTGGTTGTCGCGACCGAAGAGGACGAGGAAACCCTCGGCGACCGTGTTCGCACGGCTCTCGGCGACGACGCAGAGGTGATCGAGACGGTCGAGGTGCTGGGCCGCACCGCGCATGAGGAGCTGCCCGAGGCCGCGCGATCACGCCTGCGCACTCAGCCGGGCCAGGTCAATCTGCTTCTGCGGATCATCCTCCGTCCGATCGACCATACACTCACCGCAGACCAGGCGAACGCGATACGAAACACAATCTATCGGGCTCTTCATGACGGTCCGGTGATGGAACTGATCTGAATACGATAAGCCCATGCTGTGGTGGCTCTGCGTCGCCGCAGCATGGGCCCATCAGATGTGCATGGCGTGTCACTGGTGTCACTGGATGCTTCGAGATGCCCGTCAGCGAATCTTGATCTATTGCATCCTTCAGGGGGCTGTACCGTGCGCCAGCCGCGCGCCAAGGCATGCGTGAGCGTATGGCTGGAGCTGCATCGCGGAAGTTGCCCGAGGGAAGGAGCAGTTCGCCTGGCCCGACCTACCCAGAGGATCTTGCGTTCCTTGTGACGAGGATCGCACAAGGAATGTAGAGCGCAGCGGCGCAGAACCATAGAGTGCCATCGGCGTCTCTCTGACTCAGGGAGAAGATCGTCGTGAAGGCAATAGGCCCGAGGATTGATGTGAGGCTGTTGAGGCTAGCGAGGTGGCCTTGCAGCCGGCCTTGGTGCTGCTCGGGAGTACGTTGGGAGAGCAGTGTCTGCAGGGCCGGGACCGTGATACCTCCGACTCCGAGTGCTGCGAGGATGGGTATCATCGCCCAGGAGCCGGTGACGAATGCGAGACCTATGAGACCCGACGCGTCGGCGACAATGCCGAGATAGATCGTTCTAGTTTCGCCGAGTCGCGTCACGACCCGTCCGGTGAGGACGGCCTGAACAAGCACCTGCACCAGACCTAAGAGGGACAAGGAAATCCCGACTTCGACGGGGCTCCAGTCGAGACGTTGTTGCGTGAACAGAACCCACGTCGAGCCGGGGGCCTGGCCGATGAGCTGTACGAGGCCGAAAGCCGCAATGAGGGGCACCACCCCCTGGATAGCTTGGAGTCGAAAAGGCGCAGACGTCGATGCTGACTCCTGTGACTTGATTGGGAGATCTGGTCTTGTCTCGTGCAGCATGCTCAAGCTGAGAGTGAGATTCACCGCCGTCAGGAGAGCAGCTACGAGGAACGGCAAATGGGGTGAGAAGCCACCGAAGAGACCGCCGATTACGGGGCCGGCGATCATTCCTCCGCCGTAGCACGCCCCGAGCCATCCGTATCGCTTGGCCCGCTCTGCGGGTGGGGTGACGTCGGCGATCATGGTGGCGGTCACGGCATTTGTTGCCCCGGTGATGCCCGCGACAGCCCGTGCTACGTAGAAGACCCAGAGGGTCGAAGTCAAGGCCAGAATGAGATAGTCGACAGTCGCGCCGGCCAAGGAAGCCAACAGTACTCGACGGCGGCCGAAGCGATCGGACAGTCTGCCCAGTACCGGAGCGCAAAGGAACTGCATTACCGCGTAGAGCGCGGTAAGCAATCCGACATGCATGGGGATAGTGCTTGCGGCCGAGCCGACCTGACCCAGTAGTGCGGGCAGGATCGGGAGAACCAGGCCTAGCCCCATGGCGTCGAGGCTGGCGGTAGTGAGCACCATGGCGACGGTTCCGCTGTGTGGGTGACGAAGTTGCACTTTATCAACGATAAAGTTATCGATGATAAAGTTCAAGTATGACTCAGGCGCGGACACGGCTGGACCGAACGGCAGTTCTCTGCGGTGCTCGCGAGGTTCTCGACAGAACTGGGCTTGACGGCTTCACGACCCGCGCATTGGCGACCCACCTGCAGGTGCGGCAGCCGGGACTCTACTGGCATTTCCCCACGAAGGCTGATTTGTTGTCTGCGCTGGCTGCGGACATTCTCGAGCGTGAACACCATGCTTCGTTGCCAGAGCCAGGTGAAGGGTGGGAAGCGTTTCTGATGCGCAACGCACGAAGCTTCCGCACAGCGCTTCACGCCGTGCGTGACGGTGCGCGATTGCACGCGGGGTACCATCGGAGGCTCTGCAGTGAGTCGAGCAACCTCTCTGAGGCGCCCAGCCAACAGATTAGGCTACTCGTGAATCAAGGCTTCGAAGAGCACTCCGCTATCAGCGCGTTGATAGCAATCAGTCGATACACGGTCGGTGTTGTATTGGAAGAACAGGCCGGAGTACGCGACGACATCGACAAGACCGATAACGACGACACTTTTGAGTTTGGGCTCACTGCTCTGGTCGATGGACTGGCCGCAGGTCTTGAAAAACCTTTGTGACTCATCTCATCGTGGCGTCCCGGATCTCCTTGAGGCTGCAGGCGCAGAGCAAGGCTATTGACCCATCTGAAACGGTGCTGTTGCAACTTGGGGCGGGAGCCAAGAAAGCTCCGTTTTTATTGTGTGATCAACGCTATGTGCCTGTGTTGTCAGGCCGTCTCGAATACCCGGCTAACAATCACTGCATCCGGATTCGGGTGACCATAGGCAAACATCGTGCCCTGCCCCTTCCGCAATGAGTGCATCGCTTCCATCCCTTTCAACGTCCGGTAGGCAGACGTTCGGTTTTTGAATGCTCCTTTCGGCCCGAGGATCCGCTTTAACCGGCCATGATCGCCTTCAATGACGTTGTTGAGGTATTTCACCCGACGATGCTCGACCGTCGATGGACAGACGCCTTCCGCCTTCAGCTCAGAGATTGCCCTGGCGAGTGAGGGGGCCTTGTCGGTGCTGATCACCCGCGGATAGCCTGCCGATTTATTCGACCGCAGCGTCTTCGCCAGGAAACGCTTCGCTGCCGCGACGTTGCGTTTTGGTGAGAGGTAGAAGTCCAGGGTCTGGCCACCGGCGGTGATTGCCCGATAGAGGTAGCACCACTTTCCCCCGACCCGGATATAGGTCTCATCCACCCGCCAGGACCTGGCCTGCCAGTCAGGAACTTGCCGATACCACCGGGTCTTCTTATCCAGCTCAGGAGCATATTTCTGGACCCAGCGGTAGATCGTGGTGTGATCGACCGGCACTCCCCGCTCGGTCATCATCTCTTCGAGGTCGCGATAGCTCACGCCGTAGCGGCAGTACCACCGCACCGCCCACAGGATGATTTCACGAGGGAACTGCCGACCGGAGAAGATGCCCATGGACCTGATTATTCCACGCCGGTCTTCCTACTGCCCCAACTTTGCAACAGCACCCTTTCGCTTATCACCCAGCACATCTCTGGGAGAAAGCATGGCCATGAGTCTACAGGCTTACGCGCAAAACGCACACATTAAAACACCCACCCGTGTCGAACTAGATCGTGGCGGGCTGGATAACACCCCAGCATCCGCCAGCGACCGCGACTTGCTCCGCGCGCATTTAGGCCGCGAGGTGCTCCACGGGTCTATCGGACGGGATTTTTCCAAGTCTTATATGCGTAATGCTGACGGTACGAACTCGCCGCGGATGTATCGCTTCGATACTGATGCTCTAGGACGGTGCGAGTACGTCATGCTTACCAGTAAGCAATATGCCGCCGTCCTGGTCGTTGACGTTGACCAGATAGGAACAGCCGGTGGTGACCCCGCAGACTTAAACCCTTATGTACGTAGTGTGGTGCGCTCACTTATCTCCCACACCATCGGCCCAGCGTGGGTAGGAATCAATCCGACTAACGGGAAAGCTCAATTCATCTGGCTTATTGACCCCGTCTACGCTGACCGTGGCGGTAAATCAGCGCAGATGAAGCTTCTGGCAGCAACTACACGCGTACTAGGTGAGCTTTTAGACCACGATCCGCATTTTTCTCACAGGTTTAGCCGCAACCCGTTTTATACCGGTAAGGCTCCGACCGCTTATCGTTGGTACAGGCAGCACAATAGGGTGATGCGTCTTGGAGACTTGGTAAAGCAGGTGAGGGACTTGGCAGGGCACGACCAGTTCGAAGCTGCCCCGCGTCAGCAGTTTTCTTCTGGCCGCGAGTTAATCAACGCGGTGAAGTCTCGTCGTGAGGAAGCCCAAGCATTCAAAGCTCTTGCCCAGGACGTAGACGCTGAAATCGCCGGAGAACTCGACCAGTACGATCCGGAGCTTATCGACGGTGTGCGCGTGCTGTGGATTACCCAAGGCACCGCAGCTCGCGACGAAACCGCTTTCCGCCATGCGCTCAAGACAGGCCACCGTCTGCGCCAGCAAGGCCAACGCTTGACGGACGCGGCGATTATTGACGCCTACGAGCACGCCTACAACGTCGCCCACACCCACGGCGGAGCCGGCCGTAACAGCGAGATGCCGCCCATGCGCGACCGCCAAACCATGGCAAGGCGAGTGCGCGGGTACGTTACTCAGTCCAAGAGTGAGGCCTACACAGGCTCTAGCGCTCCAGGAAAAGCCACCAGTAGCGAGCGTAAAGCACTAGCCACCATGGGCCGCAGGGGTGGTAAGAAAGCCGCAGAGCGCTGGAAGGAAGACCCACACGGCGAATATGCGCAGACAGAGCGCAAAAAGCTTCAAGCCGCAAACGCACTTCGACAGAGCCGTGGAAAAGGTACCCGCGGACGGGTGCTAGCGACAGCGATGGACATCTTGACGCAGACAGGAAATACTCCGTCAGGACGAACCGTAGGTCAGGAATTGGGCATCACCCGTCAGCAAGCTAACCGTCATCTGAAAGCTCTGCGTGAAGCCGGTCTTATCTAGTTGAAAGTGGAACATGCCGTAAGCAATATACGGTTCCCCTGCCGTTAGGCAGTTAGATAGAACCTTACGTGAAGAAAACCTCCCTAGTTTTTTGGTTTTGATACCAGCAGGAATTCTTTGGCGTCCAGTATTGTCACGGGGAATATTTATTGCCTGCGCCCGTAGGTGGCTTCTCCCCTCAGTGCTTCCAACGACGAGAAGCACTGAGGGGAATTTACTTTATTGAGTATCTTTCCGCTTTACTTTGAGGCTGGTGGCTAAGCCTAGAAGCTCGTCAGGATTATCTGCGGGCCGTTGTTGAGACAGATTCCGTTGTGCTGCGCGGGTTAACAACCAGCTGGGCAACTTTGAGGCGGTGTCGCGGGGTCAGGGCCGCGTTCGCGTGTGACATTGCGGTGATCCTCGGCAAACGTGGACTAGCTGAGCGCCCGTCGGAGGGCCTCTTCTTCATCGTCAGTGAGACCCGCTTGACGGGGATCGTCGCGCCGCTCTTCATACTGCAGCGCGGCTGCCAACGTCTGAGTCAGCGGTCTTGTCTGAAAGCCCTTGGCCCGGGCAGGGCCACAGTCCAGAATGGCCACGAATCTCAGGCTCGGCTCGGGAATCCACAAGGGCAGTGATCGGGGTCCCATCCAGGGTTGGATTCCTTCAGCGAGAAGCTGTTGGTCTTCGACGGCCCGAATGATCGCTTGAGAGCCAGTCAAATCCTTGCACTGCTGGTACACGTCTTCCAGAGTTGTGGAGGATCCCGCGGCATTGAAGATTCCGCTCACGCGTTCGTGGATGCAGTGCGTGATCCAGGCGGCGAGGTCCTGCACATCTAGGATCGCGGTCGGCTGGGTCGGGTCCGGCACGAGAACATCCGGACCAGTCGGGTGGGCGAATCGCCAAGGGTAGTAGCCGGATCGTCCGGTCCAGTCTCCGTCGCCGCCAATCAACCCAGGACGGATGATTGTCACAGGCTGGTTCAGCGCCAGATAAGCGTTCTCGCAAGCTACCTTGGCAGGGCCGTACTGACTTGGGTCCTGCATCCGCTCCTGATTCAGGGGTGGCACCGTCTGGGCAGTGACCTGTTGCTCGGGTGTTGAGAAGTCCGCGTAGACACTCCCGGAAGAGATGTACACCCAGTGTCTGGCCGTCAGCTGGCCCGCGGCTCGGATCGCGTGCACTGGTTCACTGGTTAGGTCAACAATCGCGTCCCAAGCCTGCTGGGAGACCCCGGCAAGAGCGTCGGGATCGTCACGATCGGCTTGCACCCAAGTGGTGCCTCCTGGTGCTGGGTGTGAGCCACGCGCCAGGCATGTCACGGCATCGCCTTGAGCAACAAGCTGTCGGGCGATCTCGCGACCGAGGAAGGCGGTACCGCCAAGAAGGAGAATGTTCATGGCATCCATCGTCTCAGCTGCTGGCCCTGCGTGCAGTCGGATCTGCTGTGAGCAGCGTCAGGCCGCCAAGACCATCATCGGCGTGGCCAACGTGGCCTCCAGGATACTGGCGGCCCTGCGCGCCACATCAGGAACCTCAAGCTCCAAAGCACCGGCGATGGCATGCAACATCTCCGAAGAGGGGTCCTTCAGCCCGCGCTCGATCTCAGAGAGGTACTGCGCCGACAGGCCTGCTCGTTCGGCGACATCGGACAAGCGCTCGCCTCGCCCGACACGCTCTTGTCGGAGGACATCACCGACGGACTCTCTCCACAAGAGCCCAGCCTGGATCTCGACCGGACCGCTGAAAGAAACTAGGAAACCCATGGACTGAAGCCTAGCCGATCAACGTGTCCGGTCAGTACACCTAGCCATTGACACACATAGGGTACACCCTATTGTTACGCCAGTCTGAGACGGAATGTTTCCTGTAAAATAGGGCCATCCCTAGCGTTGTTTTACAAGTGTCTAGCGGGGTCTAGTCCTTATATTTACAGAAAGTGGTGAGCGTGGTGTTATCGTCCGATGGTTTCCATATTGAAAGTCATATTGACTCTGTGCCCGCGTTGGCGCGGGTGAAAGATCTGCATGGTGGGTTGTC
>VNIW01000277.1_pt1 | contig 24501 bp, 36 predicted proteins | sample 7248591 | NCBI WGS metagenome assembly VNIW01 (sample SAMN12251776, study PRJNA551026) | human skin metagenome | isolation source: skin samples from patients infected with Netherton Syndrome | host: Homo sapiens | place: France:Paris | reverse complement strand
GGGGTGATAGTCATAAGTTTGAAATACGAGAGCCATTCTTCTGGAGTCTTTTCATCATCCGTCGCAAACGGCTTCTCGTGTTCTGACTCCCATTTTGACAAAGAAAGGAGAGAATGCTCCATATCAAGATTAAACTCGTCTGTCACGAACTCATTAGTCTCCGAGTTATACTCCTCAGAGATTACAACCTTAAGATGGAGCATCAACGCCCCTCCTTTGTGTTAATAGGAATTAGAATTACTGGCTAGCGCCGCCAGACGGGTTGTTGCCGGAGTTGCTGGAGCCGCCGGAGCCGCCTACGATGGACTTGTAGAGAGCAATGATCTCGTGCGGGAGCAAGAGCTTGCCGTCGTTCTCCTTGTCACCAAACAGCTTGGCCTCGACTGCATCCATGAACTTCTTCGGAAGCGCCGTGGAATCCAGTTCGACCAAAGCAGTTGGCTTCAGATCATCATGACCCGGAATAGCCACCGGGGTGGTGGACACGGACCAGCTGAAGGTGATCGCCTCGGGGGAGTCGTTCACAGTTGCGTGAGCTCGTTCGGACGGAGCTGCGGTAGCGCCGTAAACGAGGTGGAGCTTGTAGCCGTAGTCGTTGGTCTTCTCATCGTTACCCTTGATGGTACGGTATGCAAAACCAAACTGCTTACGAGCCTGCTGGCCAATGGTAATACCAGAGAACTGATTGGACAGGTTTCCAGCGGTTGGAACAACGTAGGAACCATCGCAAGCAGCAAACTCATCGGGGTAGGTATAAGCCTCGATGGTGGCTGCGAACTCCTCAGCGGAGGTCAGGTTCAGGTACTTGATGTTATCCGCATACAGCGGGGTGGGCTCAGCGCCGGAAGGAGACTGAGTAACGGTGGTGAGACCATTCCAGGCGACGGCCTTGCCGTAACGGCCCTTCTTGTTGTCGTCCAAATAAAGGACACCGTGGTCAACACCGGTTTCATAAGTACGGGTGCCAGAAGCATCCCAAACAAGCTTAGTCATGATCTATTCCTCCTAGAAATAGAGTGTAAAAACGTCGTGGTACAGGTTGTCTTTAACAAAGCGAGAATTGTGCGATGCTAAAGAGAGTTGTGCAATCTTTTTGGGTGTCTTGCTATCGGGATCTCTGGAAATGTGCGTCACTTGATACCGGTCTCTCATATGATATGAGATGTTATCGGCCTTCTTAGTGTCATACGTTTCCAGAGAATAAACAATGCACGGATAAACCATGCTGATGTTTGGCGGTGGCTGAAAATAGACCCTTTCGTTACCGAGAATCTCAACCAGACGTTTCTGGAGAGTCAGCCGTCGGTCCATTATACACACCTCCTAACCGCAATATAAGACGAGGTCGTTGTACTTCAACCTCAGAAATCTTCCAAAGGACTCCGCTCCATTCAACATACTTCATTTCGAAGAAATGTTGGAACGCAAACGCATCGGCAACAATACTAATAGAGTTGCCAACGGTTAGGTCGTCGTTTACGCTCTCGGAGGGGGTGATGTTTCGAGTATCTCTTACTACATCCCCATAATAAGAGATCTCTCGAATATCATCAACCCATATGCCCGAGCCTTCAGGTTTTTCTACAGACTCTCCATAGCCAACTTTTCCGAAGAACTTAGGCATACGCGTCTTAGTCCTTAGGCGTCGTTCTTCTTAGCCGGAACGAAGGTCCAGTTAGCTACGGTGTTCGGCTCGAAGCTGTAGCCGGACGCAGCGTGTGCGTCAACCTCAGTGGTAGCAGTGATTACCTTGTCACCGGTGACCGGGGAACCCTCGATGGTGTACTCAACACCCTCAATCTTCGGGATCGTTACCGTGTTGGTGTTAGAGTTGAAGGACGGGGACTTCGGGGTAACAAGCTTACCCTTCTGACGGCGAACAACCACGGCAGACTTCGGCTTGGTCAGAGCGCCGGACATGCGGGTCTCGATGAGGTACTTGTGCTGGTTGTAGTCGATGTCGAAGTCGTCGAACATGGAGACCTCGCCACCCTTGTCTGCACCAGCGGTGTAGTCCCCAAGGTTGACGTAGATAGCAAAGATGTCAGTCTGCTCCATCGGCTCGACGGTGACGATCTCCTTGGCCATCAGCTCAGAAGCAAGCGCGTCCTGAGAAGTGTAGAGACGACGACCCATCTTGTCCTTGAGAAGGAGCATGTCAGTGAGGTTCGGGAGAGTGGTGAACAAGGTCGGCTGACCGGAGCCACGGTAGTTGGCGCGAGCGCGGATCAGAGCCTCGATGACGGCCTCAGCGTTTGCGTCGGTCGGAACGGTGACGCGGTGTGCGTACATCGGGTCGTCGTGTGCAATCGGGCGAATGCGGTCCTCGTCAATCTTATCATCAGAGGCCTCAGAACGTCCATCGCCGATAAGAATTGCACGGGCAACTTCCTCGTCGAGCATCATGCGCATCTCAGCCTTGATCCAAGCGATAACGTCGAGATCGGTAATATCCAGAATGTCGTCTCGATCAAGCTTCTGCTTCTTGTAGATGGTGGTCGGCTCGGTCTTACGACGGAGGAGCTTGATGACCTCTTCCTTCTTGAGGTTGCCCTTAACGTAGCCTCGAGCACGGGCCTCCTCGGCGGTGATGTCGGCAACGGTGGACTTGATGCGGGAGAACGGGGACTTCTTGATTCCGCCCATCACAGAAGCAACCCACTCGTCGCGACGCTTCAGGAACTCGGGAGAGCTATCGATGTTGCGAGCGTCCGGGAAGAGGTAATCGATGTTCTCGATACCATACTCAGCTGCGTGCTCCAGGAATGCCTCCTTCAGGGAGCCGGTCTTGCGAGCATCCTTGACGATGCTCTCTACATCATCGTGAGACAGAGATGCAGAGTGCTGAATGGAGTCATCAGAGTTGTTCTGGTTAGCCATTTCGAATACATTTCGGGTCATTTCAAATGCTTCCTTGTGAGAGATATAGGGGGTACCATCGGGGGCGAAGCCGGACTGAGCCGCTTCCTTATCATCCGAGGACGTATTAGAATCATCGCCTGAGACACCAGCATCTTCAAGAGCGGCGCCAATCATGTAGTAAACTACATTCTGCTGCTCTTCGGTCATGGAGTCGAATACATCCTGTACGGTCTTCTCGCCGTTGCCACCGGTATTGTTGGAGTTGCTTGAATTGTTGGAGTTGTTGCCCATGTTAGTTTCCTCCTTGGAAGGATTGTTTGTGGTTGACTGATCAGCGTGCTCCAACTCAAGACCTGTGTAAATCACGGCCTCATCTTCCAGATACTCGGTGTATCCATCGGAGTGCTGAATATTGACATTGTCGATGAGGGCGCCTGGATTTGCACCAGACAACACGAGGCTTACCTCTCGGATAAACCCGTGCATTACGTTTCGAGACTTTTCAACAAGTCGATTTGCAAAGATTGACATGGCCGTAATGTCGCCATGCTTGACTAGAGATCGAGCGGTGTTGGCTGCGTCGGAATCATTGAAGAAACCGTAGGCATAAACACCGTCATCTCGATTTTCTAGAACAGCGTGACCCAAAACATTGTTTGGATCGCTATGCCCATGCTGCCAGACTAGGGGGACCTTAGCCCCATCCTGTTCAGCAAAAGCACCAGGCATAATAGTACGACCATCAGAGCAACGAAGCCCGGACTTCGTGGCATAACCACTAAAATCTGGTTCCATTTTGACAGTCTCCTTTCTTACATCTATAGCGTTGGTGTATCGAGATCTTCATCCGAAGGTGGCGGGGGCTCCTGCGGCTGGGGCATGTTACTGTTCTGAAGCTTGTCTGCCTTAGGATCCGAAGACGGTCGGAAACCGATCGCCGAACGAATCTCGTTAGCAGTAAGGACTTCGTTACGAGTAAACTTGTCCGCAATTTCCGCAATGTTGTTGACCGGAACCAACTCGAACGGGTTGAAGCCGAAGAGAATCATCTGACTTTGACTGCGAGCCGTTTTGGTTAGGAACGTTCGAGTCATAGCCTCTGAGATCGCCTTCATAATTGGCTTGATCGTTCGAGCTTGATAATTCAGCATAGTTTGTTCGGATGCAGTTCCATCGATAACCTCCTTCGTCAGACCAAGCTGACTGTACAAGAGGTTAGTCAAGTACTCAACTTGCTGAGGAAGGTCATTCTCGATGGATCGATTGAGCTGGGTGATCTTCTCACTACCGTCAGTATAGGCGATGCCATACTTACTCTCTCGAAGCTGCATCTCAATATCATCTCGTCGTTGTTCCGCCTGCTTTCGACGGGCCTCGGACTTAATGACATAAGGGAGCTGAATAATCATGTTCAGTTTGTCAGACCCTTGCTGCTCATCAATAGTGTCCAACAAAGTCAACTTATGCATGAGACGCTTGAGCGTAGAGTTTGGCTCATTCATAACAGAATACAGCGGGTTCTCTACGATCGCCACATAACTTTTAGGTAAGACAATTTCTTCCCGCATGCCTCGGTTCTCATTGTATAGATTAACCTTAACATGCTTCGGATACCACGCAGTAATTTCTCCCACGCGTAGTGTCTTAATGTCATACCCTCCGGTCTTGTCCGGGTTGAGCGTCGTGTCTACCGGAACAATAGCTGCAACACCATGATCAAACAAAGTCCAAGCAATATCTTGCTTAAAGGCCGTAGATGCCTGATCGATGTTCGCTTCGAAACGTAGACAATTGGTCAAACCACTATCTACTTCTTCCACGAAATTTTCGTTTTCGTCAATCCTCGCGTGTCTGAGGTCGACGGCAGCAACGTCAATCGCCAGTCGAGTTAAGATCGGCGTGACAATTGTGCGTTCATTAGAAATACGAAGACGAGGTCGATCGGGACGTAACGACTGGTATTGGCCTAACTCATAGCTCGTCTCCAATGGATTATTGTTCTTGTCTTGGAACGCGTTCCATGCGTGCTGAATGTAATTCTGAATCTTACCCATGCTCACCTCCTTTCTTAAATAACTAGTTTAAGATTGTCGAGAAAACTTTCGACGAACCTTTTCCTTGGCATATTGGCCAGTTAGCTTTGCACCGTAACGAACCGCTTCATCGGCTAGGGCGTCCTTGTAAGAACGACCCTCACTAACTTTCTTCATCATTCGGTCGACTTGAGGCGTCGACTTCCGAGCGCTCTTCGGTGCGGTCATGTTAGCGACCTCGTAAATGCTCTTGCCGGATAGGGGGTTCTTCGAATTCAGCTTCTGCCCACGCTTGGCGGCACGTCCCAACGCAGCGCTATCAAAAGAATCAACCGTCTTATTCTTCATCTGTTTGCTAATTTTAGCCACAGAATCCAATCCCCGTCGAACTGACGGGTTGTTACGGTTTGCATAAGCCAGAGCCGCACCGCCGGCTAAAAGAGCCGCGCCTGCCGCACCCATGGCGATCTTTTTAGTTTTCTCATGTTTATTGGGTTCACCCTTAGCGGTCGAAGAACTATGTTTAGACGACCCAGAAGAACCGCCGCTAGTCCCCCTCTTCCTAGATCCCCACTTCATACCTTTGATACCGTAGTGAGCTAGGTAGTCGTCGTAAGTCAGATTAAAACTATCCATTGCTAAAACCCATTCTTTCGAGCCCAGTCTTTAACAGCGGATTTATTTCTATAACTTTGGATGTTTTTGAGGGCGGCATTCCCGGCCTTCGAAACTTTCTCTCGAACAACTGGGTTTTGGTAAGCATAATACATTACCGCAGCCGCAGTGGTCGCAGAGGCCCCTGTACCCAATGCTAGATTTTTAACCCCCCTAGCTGTTTTCTTCGTTTGGTCGATTGCATCTTTTCGATTCCTCTCCTTTACCGCTTTTCGAGCGTGCTTTTCCATGTCCTGCGAAGCCAAATGGTTTTCAAAAGCCTTCTTATACGAAGGATCTTTTTTAGATTTAGCTTCGACAGTGTTTTTTATTAATTTCCGACGAGTTCCTGCGCCCTCACCATAAAACATTTTAGCACGAGCGAATTCCTTCGCGTCTTTTTTGGCAGCCCGGTCCGTTCGTCTAGACACGCCTGGGGTCTCGCTCTTTCGAACGCCCCACTTCATTCCTTTGGTACCATAATGGGCTAAGTAATTGTCGTAAGTGATTTCATCATGCATAGTACCACTCCGAGCTAAGTTGCTTCATAATGCTTCAGCCCTTCCCCAAAGATTAGATCATAAATAGTGACCATTTCCTTTAAGACCGGGACCTTTTTAATCATCCTTTTTATCGAGCATAGCATGAACTTCAGCCTCCGTCATCTTTGAATTGGGATGTTCCTTAAAATACTGTTCAACTTTTCGATTACGAATAGTTTGTTTAATCTTCTTCTGAGCGCCATAAGCCGCCCCAACCTTTAGGCCAGCCTTTGCAACTTCCCGTGCAATAGCTTGCGACTGCACTGCGCGAGCCAAAGGCGCACTTTCGTGGTGACCAACGACTTTCTGCCCGGTTTTCACAGCACTACTATTCGCATTGAAAACGATCAGAGGTTTCTCGGTATTATAGCCAGACAAGAATTGATCGTTAGCATCCAACACCGAGTTATAGCCCTTAGATTTTAAGAATTTGTAAAAATCGTCATGAATATCTTTCCTGACAATGAAGCCGCCAATTCCAGGAGTTTTGTCAGCCTGCTTGTTTCCAGTTCCAACAAGACCCCGGTTAAATGCAGTATAGTTTTTCGGTAGGAAAATCGCCTCGCTACCCATATCATTTAATTGTTCCGGGGTAAGGGCTGAAAATCGTTTCTGCCGAAATTCTTCATAAAGCTTTTTAGCCTGATGATGGCTCGGGGCTTTGATTCTTTCGGTCGTAGTCAAAGTCGTTTCAAAAACACGCTTAGCAGCAGAGTCAGGATCGAATATGTTTCCTTGTCGAAGTTGTTCAGCATAGGCCCCTCGATACTTTTTAGAATCCTTTGGCTTATACGTCACGTATAGACGACGATCAATATCTAGATCATCACCAAACTTATTAATATTCTTAAGCTTAGTATCCATCGGGAGATCTACACTTTGGAATCGCTTCTTATACTCTTGCGTACCAACATAAGCAACTGCAGCCGTAGCAGCCACACCGCCAGCAATCTTAATATTTCGACGGATCTTTTCCTTCTTGACCGCTTTGGCGTGGGCGTCTTCAGCACTCAGCCCTTTGTTGAGGTATTTACCTTCGTCCGCCGCAATTCGAGAATCTTTGGCTTTCTGATGGCGTGTTTTTATCCGCCCTGAAACGTCGTCTTTGATGACACCCCATTTCATCCCTTTAACACCGTAGTGGGCTAGGTAATCATCGTAAGAAACGTCCATTACGGATCACCCTTTAAATACTTTTCGCCTAGCCTTGGAGCTTGCAGCAATTTCAGCTACAGCAACGTTGCCGAGAGGCCCAACAAAAAGACTGTTGGCAGCGGCGGCGCCCTTTGAAAAACCCTGGGCTTTGCCCACGTTGTAGGATCGAATAGATGCTCCGCCATACTTAGCCAACGCAAAGCTGGCGCCGGTAGCTGCTAATTTCGATGGGCTGCCTGCCAACCCCTGGTACATCTTGTCGTATTCTTCTGCTCGAAATTCTTTTCGATACTTCTTATAGTCCTTACGGTTTTGTACAGCTTTATCCAGGTTTTTAGATGCTTTGTCTAGATGTTTTTGGTAAACCTTTTCGAATTTATCGTATTCCTTTTCCACACGGCTATCAGTCACAGCTTTCTGACGAGCTTTAAGATGGCCCATGCCCCGAGCACGATTTTCTCGAGTGACTTGTTTCTTAACTTGCTTGGCGCGTTTCTCAGCAGCCTTAGTATCTTCGTGCTTACCAAGCGTGGCGTTTCGAAATTCTTTTTGAGCCGATCGAACAGCAATACGACTTCCGGTGGGGGCAAATTTATGATCCTTCCGGACACCCCACTTCATACCTTTGGTGCCATAATGTTCTAGATAATCATCATAAGCAATTTCAGACAATTCTAAAGATGTCATGGCTTACCCTTCTTTTCAAAATTTCGAAGCTTCAAGACATTCGCTTGAGCTTTATTGATTTCATCGGCGCTCAGTTGGTGAACCTTAGTCACTTTGACGGTGTTCCTTGGCGACAACAAAATAGTCGGTTCTTTAGACCAAACTCCGGCATCATTGTCGTCTAGGATGGCGTCATACCCCTTAGCTTTTACCGCATTGAAATATGTATCATTAAATTTAACAGACTGGTTGCCAGCGTATTTGTTAAACTTCTTGTAATACTTAAGACCAACTTCCTTCGCATTGAGCTCGTCAATTTGTCCCTTATAACCATTATCCTTAAGCCACTGGCGACCGGACTTAGTTTGGATGGTTTCAATAAAGGTGTCAACTCGCTCCTTTTCCGAAGGCATACTCATTCGTTTTTTAGTCTTCATAGAAACTTGATAAACCGAGTGGTATTGACGCTTTCCGGCTGCGCCCTTCTTCTGGACATAAGGAATGGTGGCTTTATACATTTCGGAATCATCTTTTCGCTTCGCAACGTAAAGACGACCAGATAAGGCGTTCTCGTCGACGCCACGAACAATTCGATTTAATGTGGCACCTTTTCGAATGTAACTTTTGCCTGTATCAAGATTGTTATACCACGCTTCGTTGTACTTTTGGGCAGATTTCAACTTGCCGCCAGTAGCGAAATAACGATACATATTGACCGTTGCTTCGGCTCGAGTTTTTGGACTGAAGTTCTTAGTCTTAGTGGCCTTTTCGCTATAACTTCGATACTGGTCTTTCCGGACGCCCCACTTCATACCTTTGACGCCGTGGTGGACTAGGTAATCCTCGTATTCCATTACTCAAAAGCCTCCTTGTTGGCTTTGTAAGCGATATAAGCGTCCATCATAGCAGCCACGTTATCAATCTTTTCATCACTTCGTTTCTTAAGAAGCTTGCGGTTACCATTGGTATCCTCGATTGTAACAGCGTTGCCCATCGCAAAGGACATGAGCTCTTGATCAAACAGTAGCATTCGTTCTTCGCTCAGAATCTTAAGTTCGCCAAGGGGTACCGACTCGGTTCGAGACCCCTGTGGGACTTTCTCAATTCCGAATGGACCGTTCTCAACTTCCCATCGCTCAATAAACTCACGAGCGTTGTAAGGGTCGAAGCCCAGTGTACGAACATCAAACTCGGACGCTATAATGTAGGCATCCAAGTCGTCATACACTTCCATCATGTCTAAGACGGTTCCCTCGAGAACATGCAGACTTCCTTCTTTAATGAACTCCTCGTACTTGAGACGCATTGCGGAAGGGAGTTTACTCAGAGTCAAAGACGTAATGTAGCTTCGAGTCTTGACACCAAACGAGCCATCGCCCAGAGGGAACAAAAACGTGAACGCTGTAAAGTCGTCACCCTGAGACAAGTCAGCGCCCATCGCACAGGGCATCTTCCAGAACTCATTGCGACGATGCGGAATGGTTTCTTCGTAAGTGAAGAAGTAAGTCAAGCCCTCCATTGGAATTCCGAATCGCTTAGCGAGAATATCGTTGCGAGAAGCCGGCGCCTTTTCAGCTCGCTCCACGTCATTGTGATACGTCTCGTAGCTGACCGTCTTTCCCAAGTTCGGTTGAGCCTTGACCCACATACGAGGATCGGCCACTTCACTTACATCATCCAACTTGTAATACCAGATCGACACATGTGGAGCGTAGAAGTCACCACGAAGGATGTCCATCAACTCCATTTTGATGGTATCGCCTGGTCCGTTACGAACCGTACCTTCCGAACTGGTTGCAATGATCAAATAGTCGTCAACCTTGGAAGCGCCCTGCTCCAACGCACCGACGACATCTTCACGAACGTCACCAGACAGCCACTCGTCCACCGTACAAACCTTAGATCGAGAACCCTGCAGTTTGTCAATGGCCATTGGACGAATCTCCGCGATGGAATCCGTGAAGAAGTTCTCAACGCCCTTCTTAGTAGACGCCAACTTGACTCGAGCGAACTTGTTCGAGGTATTGTGGACGTTACCCTCCGTCATGAACTTGAACAACGGACCTCGAGCGCGAGTAACCGCAGTTTGGATCGGACTGAGAATCTCCTCAGCCTGCTTCATCGTTGGGGCAGTGACAATCTGCTTAGTCGTAGATGTATCCACCGTTAACCAGTAAGACTGGTGTGTCGATGAGTACATAGATTTAGCAGCACCACGAGCAACAATCAAGTATTGCTTCGAAGTTAGTCGCTTCTTGATTCGCTTGGTTACATAACGACCGCCATGGTTATTGGGAGTTGGTTGATACACACTTCGTTCAACGAAATAATACCAACCATACACCTGTTCGGCCCATAGCTTGAACGTATCAAGAAGAAATAGATCCGATCCATCGGTCAAGGTGAGTTCATTCTCACAAAACGCAATGTATCCGTCAATTGCTTGATCGTCATAGTAATACTTCGGATCGGCAATCAAAGCATCAATCCGGTTCATCTCCATGGCGATCTCTCGATTTACAGGGATCTCGCCAGATAATACTTTTTCTCGAAACTCCCCATAATATTGCGGGGTCGCAGTGTTTGAAAGAGTCAAAACTCACCTCCTAAATTTATCGTCCGATTGCCAGCTGTTGAGCGGTGTATCGACGGCGTGGTCGCTCGCCACTGGAAGCGGCCTGGAAAGAACTCTTTACAGCTTCCTTCAGAGCGGACGTTGCCAAATCCTTAACAACATCCATAGCCATCTCTTGTGCGAAAGATCGTCCTTGATAGACCTTGGAATTTTCCTTCTTCAAAGCGTCGTAGCGCTTCTCCAGCTCCATGCGCTTAATAGCTGTTTCCAGCTCTTCATTACTTAGCGCACGGGTTCCCTTCTTTCGACTAACCTTGTTAATGGTATTCGATGTCGACTTATCCTTAGATACCCGATCATGAGTCTTGTCGAAGGTTCGAGTGTTGCGCTTCAAATTCGCACGTTTCTGAATAGAGTTTAGCTCATTGTTACTCAGTGACTCCGCGCCGTACTTCTTAGCCTTATCTTCAGCAGCCTTAGTCTTTTTGTGATCGCTAGAATGATGTTCGGAACCGTCAGATTTACTACGCTTCCTGACACCCCACTTCATACCTTTAACACCGAAGTGAGCTAGGTAATCAGAATAAGTGAGATTTCCATGCTCCATCGAACCCTCCATTATGTTTTCTACCCAGGCAAAAGTCTGAATAAGAGCTTTTTCAATATCGTGATCAATTTCAATCTCTTCTGAATGACTAATCTTGTCATCATTCAAATCTAACGCCATGTGGGTCAAACCGCCCCACACAAAATCTTCAGAAATCTCTTTGGCCGTTGGCTCCTTTACAACTTTGAAACCTCGCTGCTCATAAATATGACGAGCATCAGGAGCATTGCCTGGGACTTCCAAAGTTAAACGCTTAGCTCCGTTTTGTCGTCCATACTCTATCGCAGTATCAAAAGCCGCTTGGCCATAGCCTTTTCCGCGATGCGGTTTGTCGACACCAAGCCAAACGAGATTGATTTCATCTTTATTGACGTGGGTAAACGAAGCGTCGCCAACAGATTTACCATCAGAAGAAAGTTTAAAATTCTTAGTTTTATGACTGTCTTTTCCTAATAATGCAGAAATTTTATCGACTACCGGTAAGACCTTGATCTGCGTGATAGTCATCTCTTTACCGTTTTTGGAAGTTACAGTCATGCTATCGTAAGAATTCCGCAGTTTGTTATAGCGCTCTTTATAACCAGATTTGCCCTGGCTAGATCGTTTCTTTCGAACACCCCACTTCATTCCCTTAACTCCATAATGGGCTAGGTAATTGGCGTAGCTGAGACCCATTTCTTGTTCTCCTTATAAACGTTAACCCGCCATTCAATCTCTTTAATCTGCTCATTGATAGCGTTGGTGATGTTCGAGTTTTGTGGCGGATCAAACAGAAGACGAACCTTAAGATATACGTAGCTCTTAACGTTGTTTAGGTTTGGATCATCGCCCAGAAAATCGTTCCACGTTGCAGTTTCATCTTCAATCGAAAAACCTTCTTCGGGACCAACGCCAATCTGGTTTAAATTAGAGAGAATCGCATTGATGTGCATTACGATGTCAATATCGAACGCATCATAGTCGGCAGGTAAACCTAAAACCTTCTTTGTTGATTTTAGAATACTTTGTTCCACGACTCACTCCTTAGAGTTGGGTTAAGACTCCTCGGTGAGCTTAAGCTTCTGTCCGAGGGTAAGGACATTGGGGTCCTCAATACCGTTCAACTTGATGAGAACGTCCTTCGGGATGTCGTACTTCACAGAAATAGTCGTCAGGCTATCGCCCAGGACAACTTCGTGAGTCTTTGGATTCTCCTCAGAGTTCTTTTCCACAGAATCGTTCTGATTGTTCGCAACTTCGATGTTGTCAGGCTGCTCAGTGGTATTGGTGTCGAGATTCTCGTTAGACATTGGTATTCCTTTCTACCATAGTTTTGTGTCACCTTGTTGCCGTTCGACAAAAGGCTTGGGAAGGAGACTTTCGTCTCCAAAGTGAATTGCATTGTGGGTTCTGATTGTACAGCAAATAAGATTGTCTGTATCAAAAAGGTAATCGGTACTATGAATGATGTCATCAGGAGACAGCGGATTAATATGATGTACGAGAATCTTCCCAACAATTGGACGACTCTCTACACCTAGATCGCAACCGTTGTCTCGGACAATAACATCGTTACGAGCTTGTCGCCACTCCGAAGATTTGTAGAACTGTTGATTCAAATATCGGTCGAACCCAAAAGTTTCTCGTCCCACCTCACCGTGTAAGGCCAGATACTTAAACCGATCTCGAAAATCGCTAATTCTTCGAAGTTCTCTATAGCTCCTCTTCATCATCGACTACCTCTTCAGTGTGTTGACCCGAATATGTACGCATAGCCTTAAGGGCGTCTTCGTAAAGAGATTCAAGTCGTTCGTTAGCAGCCGCAGCCTTGACCTTGGCCACTGCCACTTTAGTATCCGCCTCGATCTTGGCTCTCTCAAGCCGTTCTCGTTCGGTACCTAGCTTCAAGTAGTGAGTCAAGACTTGCGCCGAGACAGTTCCTTCGCGAATTTGTTTCTCAGCAAGATCCAAGGCCAAAGAAATGAGTTGGTTTTCTCTCTCTTCTGGCGTTTTAGCCGGACGCCTTGATCGACGACCTGGTTTTGGCATCTTGTCTCCCAATTTGCTCACCCTATCTTATAAAATTACAGCTCCTAATGACTCTTTGAAAAGTTTGGCTGGAGTTTCTTTTAGAATGAATATAGTTCTATGTAGTTGTTCATGGGTTCCTTTGTTAGTCTCAAAGGTTCCGACCGACTTTAAGACGGGTTAAATATAGTTTTGTTCTCTCAAAATTCCCCCTCGGAGAAAAATGAAAGAAGCGGCCGATGAAGAGGGGGGTACGATTTGCGATCGACCCTCCCCCGGTCCTAAAAATTTAGAAATTTATTTTATTTTATTTCTGATTTTTCAGAAACTGTATAAATTCCTAAAACATTCAGGTCCACAATCTCATCAATTGCTTCATCAATGACTCTTTCACGATCGACTTGACTCAAATCGTTCGAATAGTTAGCCACTCGTGCCAAATATGACAACGTATTATATCCTTTACGAATATCATATGCATTCCACTCATCAAATTGTGAATGTGGGTCGAAAGGATTGTCAGTTGTTGTCAACATTCTTGATGACATTGTTCACCTCCTATACTAGATCGTTGATGGTAGACACGCTGACACCCAGAGCATCAGCCACGTCTGCTTGTGTGTAACCATTTTTCAGCATGGATTTAGCTGTTGCTTGCTTAGATATAGATAAAGCAGGACGCTCACGAGGCATAGCCATTTTCTTAACCACATCAAGGTCAGATGCGTCAAGCACTTCCCTCAACATGTGCTGACTGATGGCGCCAGCCTGGATTGCTTCCCATTGCTTCTCTGTAATGGTAATGCGCTTAGAGTCACTACCAACTCTGTACCTAGCGTTAGCTAAGGCTCGAGTCTTTACCTTCTTCAGATCATCTGCATCCATGTCAGGATTGGCACGACGACGAGCAGCTACTTCATTACTAGCAATGAGCTGAGCCTGTCGTTCCTTTGGTTTGTTCTTGTAGACCCTATTCCTTTCAGCTGTTAGTTCCGCCACTTCCTTTGCGTAAGTTTTCTTAGCACTAGGAGAGTAGGGAATCGGCTTGATTGAGATTGACTCTTTGCGAGCCCGATTGGCTAGGCTCTTGAGTTTGTTACTATGTTCGGCATAGATGTCCTCGATGACCGAACCTGAAGCCAATGAGTAAGCATCATCAGTATCAGCCAACTTAGTTGTCTTCGTCACACGCTTTTGCGTTTTACCATTCTTGTCGATGTAGGTATTGCCAGTTGGCTCATACCTAAGCGCACCAGTTTCTTTATCAATCGGTCCACCCTTTTTGTAAGTACGAGGTTTACGTTCATCAACCGTCTTAGTAGAGGTGGCTCGAGAAATAAGTGTGGATGCTCCGCCTGCACTACGACCTTGGTACTTCTTTCGCAGATCCGGAATGTTGTTATCAACCTCGGATTGCTTATAATTAAGGTCATGTTTCTGAGCATCAATAACAACCATGGAGTGACGAACCGCGCGAGCTAATTCATCAGAGTCAGCGCCCTTGATAGTCATGTCCGTAATAAGGTTGGAAACGAGACCCATCTCCATACCTTTCTCACGATCAGTCATCTTCTTAAAGTCGACGCCTTCTTTGTATGACTTAGGATATGCGTAAGATTTCGGATCGAATCCTTTTAACCCTTCCAAAGGCGGGGTAGATTTAACGCTACCTCGGTTGTTCGGAATAGCCAGAACAAAATCGCCATCAAAGTCAGCTCCAGAAAGGCGCTCAGCAACCTTACTGTTAATACCAATAGCATCCTTAGCCGTACCCAAAAGTCGTTTGGCTTCAGGGTTTCTTGTATTGACTGTGAGTTCGGGAATTTCAAATGTGCCTCCATGAGGATATCGCACCAAAGCAATTCGCTCACCATCTCGGAAGGTTGGGGCATAGACTTCGGTATCCTTCATGGATGGTATTGGAATAAGAACTTTAGTAGCTTGCCTAGGTAGAGCAGCAGCCTTGAGATGGACTGAGGCTGCGTCAACGTCATCGGAATATGATTCCAACAGTTTCGCTTTGACCGTTGGATTGGTCATACTCAGAATCTCGTCAAGCTCAGCCTTCTTCTTAGAATATGTGATGTCTAGCTGTGACCGAGCCAAATTCGGAGACTGCTTAGAAAGCATCTGGGAGGCAAGGTTTTTAGACCAATCATCCCAATCTCCTTCTTCATTGAGAATATTCACAACAGACTTCACTTTGCCCTTGGAGTCTAGAATTTGACCGCCAGGCTTGATCTGAGCACCAAAAGGATTATCAGGATCATCCTTCTGTTCCTTCATGACGCTCTTCTTGGTGTTACCCTTCTTCGTCTTGTTGGTGTTGAATATAACATCAACTCCATCGGGCATGTCATCCTTGTAGATGGCCATACCTTTGATGTAATGTGTTCCATCCACAGATATGCGAACCTGAGCATAATTAGATCCACCCATAGACAAGTCGGCCTTGCCTGGGCGCAAATATATCAGCCCGTCCTCTTCGGCACCTCCGTCTTCGGCATAGCGCACTTTCACGCGGCTTGACGACAGATCCTTCGGTTTTTGGATCGGAATATAAGTCAATCCCATGTCTGTGGTGGACTCATCGATCTGACGGATGTTCTCTCGCTCGTTGAATACATCTTTACGAGTCATTCCCGGCTTCGCTAGAACCACATAATGGCTTGCGTACCCGGAAACAGGTTGAACAATATTCAAGTCATGATAAACATAACCATCTGCTTCAGCTAGAGCAATAGCAGCTTGTAGACGCTCGTTAGAAATACCCAATTGAGTAGACACGCCTTTGCCTACGTCAATAATACCTTTCTCATCAACCTGAGACTTCAGCATGTCTGCTGTGGAAACCAAAGCAGCACTCTTAAACTCAGCGCCTTCTTTTAGGTAGTTACGAACAGTACCATCACTCAGACCAGTACGCTCTTGGATAGCAACATTAGAATATCCCTTGTCCTTGAGTTTGCGGACCATGAGAATGTCAGCATGCTTCTTTTGAGAAAGGGCGACAGTGCGATAGGAACGAAGTTCGGTTGTAGACATACCAAGACCCTTTGCGATCTCTGTATCACTCATACCTTTGCTTCGCAGATCCTGAACGCCTGCCAAAAATGACCCGCTGCTTTGAAACGGTTGATCACCGGAGCCCCAAGGATAGCGACCAGAACGCCTTGGTGTTCCATAGTGAAACAATTCGTTGTTGTCTTTGGCTAAAAATGTAACCATGAGACGTTCCTTTCGATTAAGGCTCTAAACGACCTTTTAGTAACTCAATCCGCTTGTCGAATTGAATGATAGTGTCGATAATATGCGCAATGTCGCCTGGGTTGATCTCGTCATAGACTCGAACTTCATCACTTTGATAGATTCGAAGCTCCATCGAAATATCGAATGGACTATGACCGTACTCCAAGCAGAACAGAGCTGCGTAGACTTCCAGCTGATGCTCAGAAGTCTTAGTAATCCCAGTCTTCAGGTCATGGATCTGAAGGTGGTTGTTAGAAAATGCAATAGCGTCGGCTGTACCAAAGCAGTTGTCCGAATAGAACAGAACCTGCTCAGGTGACATCTCCATGTCAATTGCATCATTCACAAATAACGACAAAGTACTGCCGTCTTCGAGAACTTTCACGCCGAGTCGAATCGCGTGTTCAGCAAACTCATGCAGTTCGCTCCCGCGTTGTGCAGCCATAGCTGTCAAATATCGCTCGTCGAGCTTATCCTCAGAGTAGTTGATCCAGTGGTAACTACTTGGGCTTAGGAAGGCGTGCTTACCTTCCAGGTTGAAATGTCTGTTGAAGTTCATCAAAAATTTCCTCTTCGTTCTCAGGGTAGATGAACGCCGCATACGACATCTGGTTGAGTTGGTCTATGTAGAACGCCTGATTAGGACGGCGCGCTGCTTTGCGATCCTTCTTGACCTCGAGTACTGCCCAGCGATCAGAATATAAAAGCGTTAGGTCAGGGATTCCTTGTAGGTAAGAGGGATCGTTCTTAAAGACCACAATTCCCGGAAACTCCGAATGTAGTCTCTTAATCAGCTTCGCTTGGTAATCTCGTTCTTGCATAGTCGCTCCTAGAAAAATATAAAGAAAGTCTTTAACCATTCCTTCTATTATAGCGTGCGTATGCGGTGCGTAACGATAGGCTCGGCTGGGCTGGGGTTTTGGGTTTACTCCCTGCCAGCCCACCTAAAGTTGAGATGCGCAAATTCATTGTGCGGGGTGTCGACATTCATGCACTGGTTGTAAATGTCAATGGGTGGGATCTTAAATTCTCGAGCAGCCTCTAGCACCGACTTGTAGAAACACCTGTTGTATGTTTCAAATACCGGCCTAGATGTGCAGTCCTTGACCTCGCTTTCCTGAATATAGCTTCTATGGTATCGGGTCGCATTGCTACGAGTCGTCCATCGCAAATTGTCGATGTGGTTGTTAGTCCGGTCTCCGTCCAAATGAAGAGCGTAGCTGTTCTTAAAACTCCGTATAGTCGGTCTGAAGGCATCTAAGACGAGTTTACCGACCTCATAGTTATCGGTCACCCCATTGACCGTTAAATTTACGCTGGTGTGTCCTGAGGCCGCTTGACGAAGCTTCATAAGCCTCGGGGGCGTCTCGTTGTGTGTACGAACCTTACCTGTATTGCTGACGTCATAGTTGCCATGCCCCATGAAGTCTAAAGAGCGCCAAATCTCAGTCATTAAATATCATCCTCTCCGATGTAGATGAATACTTTTCTGTCACTTAGTATATGTGATCTAGGACTTTATACTTACTTCCAATACGTCCAAGAAAATCGCTCGTCCAAGGCTTCACACTCTGGGCTATAGACCCCCGAACACTGATTGTAAATATCAATGGGCGGAATACCATAAAACCGAGCTGCATCCATGATCGACTTGTGCTGGCTCCTGCTATTCATCTCAATCACCGGACGAGTTGTACAATCTTTTGTCTCGCCCTCTCGAGCCCAGCTTCGACTGTAACGAATGGAGGTCTTTTTATTGGTCCACCGAAGATTGTCTAGACAGTTGTTAGTCCGATCTCCGTCCAAATGGAGAATATAGTCGGCCTTATGGCCCTTTTTAGGCGCTCCAGAGGCATCTAGGACGAGTTTAGCGACGGTGTAGTTCTTTTGCACCCCATTGGCCGTCAAACCGACGTATGAGTGCCCTGAGGGCGTTCTACGGATTGCCATGAGCCTTGTGCGCTTCTGAGTGTGCTTACGAACCTTGCCTGTGTTGCTAACGTCATAGTTGTCATAGCCCATGAAGCTTAGCGAGTACCATGCCTCGATCATTAAATATCATCCTTTCCGATGTAGCTGAATAGTTTGCCGTCACTTAGCATGGGTGACGATCCATCCTCACACGATCTGTGGATCTGTGATTCCAATAGACAAAAATACATTGATGCATCCTTTCCTGTAAGGAACTTCTTGCCTGTCGTCTCCTCGATGACTGGTGTCTGAGGATATAACAGGGTGTTGTTGTGAAACTCTTTGTTGTACTTGACGGTGAACCATTTAGGGCGCCACTCCAAGTTTTCGTAAGAGTTGTTCTTTTGATTGCCGTCTCTGTGGACGACGGTGGTGTAGTTCTCGTTGGGCGGTGATTCCAAAAATGCTTTGGCGACTAGAACACCCACAGCCTTGTTAGAACGAATACCACCCAAATATAGACCGACGTGTTCGATCCCGCTCCCGTTGGGATGAGACCTGAGAATCCGTCCTGTGACGGTGTTTCGGACTCGTCCTCGATCGCTCACATCATAGCTTTCATAGCCAATGAAACTGAGGTTTCGCCACGTCTCCATGAAGTGGTCGTAACTCATAGAATTTTCCTCTCTTTTTGGGGGTAGAATTCGGGTTTTTCAGAAGGCACCGAATTTTGGTGAAAAACTGTGCCTTGCAACTAGGGGCCACGAATTTTAAGGTTTTTTTCTAAAATGTTCTTATAATTTCATACATTTTAGTAATATATTTAAAATTTCGTTTAGTTAATAGATAGAATTCTAAAATTAACATAGTATTCTACCAGGGCATTAGATAATAGCGACTTTTTAGACCCCCCTTTTTACCCCTCATACTAGATAATAGAGCACCCACTTTCCTGTGAGTTTCCTGTAATCTAAAAATCCGATTTCATTATCTAGTATGAGGCCCTTTTTAGCTAATAAAAACCCCCGCTATTATCTAAAGCAATTTATGTCCAAACTTTCACACATTAGAGACGCTGTTTTAGCTCCCTCTCATTGAAGTCCTTTTTGTTGCTCAAAGCCTTCCAAATCATCCAATCTGAGGGCGCTTTCGACATCAAAATATGGTAGTGCAGATTCACGAATTTTGTGTTCAATCGATCAATCCTTCCTTGCGCTTGTTCGAACACCTTATACGAGTATTGCAAGCTATAGAAGACCATCTGATCCGTCTCTACACAGTTCCACGCTTCCGCCCCAGCAGAGTACTGAACCAAATATACCCACCGATCCGTCCGAGGAATCTCTTCATGCTTATGCCCGTTCCATTCCGCCACAGTCACCTCATCCAAGATCTTCCCCAAGTCCCGCAATAGCTCCAACTCATAGTCAAAGCTATAGAAGACAATCACCTTCTTATGCAACTGCAACAACTGGATCAAATATGCAACACGACTAGGATCACTATTCACAACCTTTCGCATTACCATGATCATCTCTGCTACATCCTTCAAAGGCCTTTGTTCATACACGTGCCAACGATCTTTAACAACCTGATTCACCAAGTCCTTATCAAACTCAACGTCCACGCGATGAATATAACGTCTCGTAGAGCGTTCGTACGGCATCTCCACCACAATACTCCTCCGCAAGCTCTCTAACTTCTTCTCGCCAATATAGCGATCCACCTTAGGGAACTTCGCATAGCTGTTGTACACGACATGCTCCCGCTTGAACTGCGTACGGTTCTTGTAGAACCCATTCGCCAAAAATAACGTGATGTAATCCATCCACGTATCCCCAGGAGTAGCACTCAACATAATCCAAGGATTCGCCTTAGCAATCTTCACGAACATCTTAGACCACTTACCGCTACCCACAAGGCGCTGCTCATCCGCAATCACAAAGGCATTACGAATCCCAGAGTACTTCGGGATATTGTTCCACGAGTCAACTGTGATTGAACCACACCACTTCTTTCCGTTCTCATCAAACACTGCCTCAGCTCCGATACCAAACTTCATCGCATCCTTCTGCCAATCAAGTTCGTCACGCTTACGAGCTGTGGTGAAAATATAGAGTTCCTTGTCTCGGTGATGTGTCCAGTAGTACGCCAAAGCTGTGATCGTCTTACCCGTACCTACACCTCCCATCAAGACACACCCGTCATGCATCTTCTCCAAAGCTTCTTCCTGATGAGAATATAAACTCACGCGGTCTCCCAAGCCCGGCAAAGTCAATTCACCCATTACCGCAGGTCACCAAACCTTTCTATACTTAGTATCTAATTCCCAAAAAATATAGGACGTGTGTTAGACGCCCTATACCTTTCTTTCCTCTACTCCGAGGTTTCCTTCGCCTTCAAGTACTCCATGGTAATGTGCCCACTTGCCAAAGACAGGTTGCCATTGACAATAGCCATCACCGCAAGAGACCTCTCATAGCTCAACTGATCGCATAGACGCTGGACCTTCCATTCAAATATGGATAGCATCTCTTCGTTCATTACAGAGCGAGGGTCTTTCGTCCCAATGAGTGGCTCGACTTTGGAAATATGGTCATTGACATACCACAAAGCCTTAAGCAAGTCCTGTCCAACCTTCTTTGGGTCTTTCAGCCCAGCCCTTGCAATATACTTCACAGCATTACCAAGGTCGAAAGGGAGCCACCGAGTAATCTCAATGACCTCCACTTGGTTGAATGATGTATAGTGCAAAGGTGAGAAGACTGCTTCGTCATCTGCACTAAAATCACTCATGTCATACCTCTACAATCAGCCAGGACGGGTCAATCTCCAAGAAGTCCCATTCCGGGTTCTTGTATGTCTGAAGAACACTCAGCTTTACAAATAAGTATGCAAGATACAAGAGGTCCCAATCAAGACTCGACAATCCAAGCGCGAGTGCGACTTCTTCGAAGGAATCCTCATCCAGGTCAAATGACCCAAACTCTGAAACTGCTTCGTTGTATGCAAATATGCACACATCTGGGATGAACATGTAAATCGGGCCGTACTTACAATTCACATACTTTAAGCCGATCCGATAATCTCCCTCCAGATCTCTCGCCACATGGTCAATATGCAACTGAAGATCTTTCTCCATCCGCAGGGTCTCTTTCGCACGATCCTCAGGGCTCATAACGCTCCTCCCCACATAATGAACAGGATCATAAGAGCGGACATCAACGCTCCCGATGCAAACGACACAGCCGAGTACATCGCGATCTTGGTCTGAGTGTATTTTTCAATCTTACGGATTGCTTCTTGAAGCTCCTCCGAGAGCTCCCAATCTCGGTATTCTTTCATGAGTACGCCTTTCTTAACTGTTACGCGTCTTGGATAGCGTTGTAAACCTTCTTTACCTGCTCCAAGTCGCTTTTCGTCACTTTATCTTTAGGGTGTGGTTTCTTGCCAATCAACTTCAATGGGTGCGCTCGAACAATCTTGACTCGATTCAAACCATCCATTTGAATATGATCGCCGATCTCCACGATCAAGTGTCCACGGTTTGTCGACAGCATGATGAACGGCTCAGGGTCTTTCGGCTCTTTGGTCGTCATCTCATACAACCCGTCTTTGTAAAAATACAGGATCTTCGAGTTAAGCCAATTGGCTGCATCCCTAATGTTCTCTCGAGTGATCTCAACGGACTTTACTTCTTCGAACCAAATCATGTTTACTCCTCTTTCTCAGGCGGCTCGGTTTGTGTAAGAATATGGCTGACGCCTCGCACAGGTTCTTGACCCTTCTTGTACAGCTCCAGAGACTTCTTTCCAATCAAAGACACCACAGCTGTATAACCGGGCAGATCCTTTTTCGAAATATCCGCGTGCTTCTTCCGGTTCTTGAGCTCAGAGACGCGGTTGTACGCCTCTACAAGCTCATCTGGAGCCTGCACGACGATATTGCTGTCGGGGCCAAACGTGAAATGGTTCATTCCTGTCCTTTCGAGTTTTCAATGTATAGCTCAACTTCTCGTTCTCCCGTGGTAAATATAGGAGGTTAGAGATTGTGTACGCCTTAATCACCAACAAGCCAGAATGCTCTTTGGTGATCTTCAGCGTGTGCTTCTTCCGCTTCGGGTCTTCCTCCAACACAGCAAGACGAATATCGCTAGCCCTGTAGCAGAGGTCTCCGTCATCATCTATAAGCCCTGGTTTCTTTACAAGGTAGATGCTGCCTGGACGAAAATATGCGGCCCTGAAGTTGGGTACCATAGTCGTTTCCTTATGTGGGTGCTAGGCGTTGGTGATAGACGAGATAGAGGCAGTGAATCTCTCGACCAGTGCCCCTCTCAAAATATGACGATTAGTCCTCGTCGTTCGGCTCGAAGTTCGGATCCTCATCCAGATCAGGAACGTCCGAATACTTCCGATCGAGCTCGTCCTCCTCCACAGTGATGTAGAGGTTCTTCAAATATGCCTTGATGCCCGACTTGCCGTTGACCGTCCAAGCGTATGGATTCAGGATCATGTCGGCCTGACGAATGTCGACATAGTCAAGCAACTCCAGGGTTTCTTCCTCCATACGGGTCTTACCCTTACTGGTGATCATGTAGACTGATGGCGGACGGCCCTTGAATGCAACGGTCACTTGCAAATATGGAGTCGGCTCCTCGTTCTCTTCACGAGGCTTGAGGTACTTGACATTCCAACCGTCTTCTTCAAGCTGCTTAGCGATCTTTGGCTCGTCGATGATCACAGCGAAGTTACGATCGCCTTCTCGGTTGTACTGACCTTCGACGCCTTTGAAGTTTCGGAAGAGGATTCGAGCATCTTCGAGGGTGAGGGTGTTGTTATTATTCACGGTACTTTCCTTTCTCTAGTTTACTTTGACCGTGTTTGGTTCGGATATGAGCGACGCGTGTGGATCTGGATAGACAAACCGCTTCAGAGGCGTTCCGGAAATAAGAATCCTGCACAAGTGGCATGGTTCTTCCGTCACATACAGCGTGGAGTCTTTCATCTGCGACCAGCTCGCACGAAGCAGTACGTTCCATTCAGCATGCAAAGCCACACAGGTTCCTTTACCGCTATCATACGGAGCATCAGCAGGCAGATCGAGATGAGAATATCGACCGCGAGGGCACTCGCCGGCAAGGCAGGACGGACCCTTACTTGGACCACCGTTGTAGCCAGTTACTACAATCGAATGATCCGGGAGCATAAGAGCCGCGCCAACCTTTCGACGAGTGCAGTCTGCTCGAGAGCGTACTGCCTCAGCAATCTTGATTCCGAAAATATCCCAATCTGGTCGGGAATCTTCGTGGATCACTCGCCCAAGACCTCCGAGAGTTTGTATCCGGATGCATCAATCTGCTCATGGACTGTAATATAGATGAAGTCCGTCAGTTTGTTGCATCGAGCACAGTACATGATGTCCGGCTTGTTTGGATCGTAAATATCCACAACGCAGAACTCTTCATTCGACTCAAATCGAGACACAGACATAGACTCGATCTCTTCTTGAGGGAGCGTGTAGCCCCCGCCCATGCGGTCTTCAATCATGTGAACGATCGAAGCGACGCACCAAGAAATATAAGACTCATCGTCCGTAGTCTTCTTAGTGGACATGAAAATATACCTTTCTACTTGGTCTCAGTGGATTGCTTGTTCATCTTACGAGCCTTAGCAGCCTTTGCATTCGCCTCATCGTCAATACCCTTCAGGGCGAACATAGCGGATTGCTCAAGGTTCGTGAGCGCCAAAGCCTTCAGACGACCGTCCGGCATGGAGTCGTCCAAATATCGTGCAAACTTGCGGTACTCGTCAGACATGTCGTTCTTACGCTTGACATAAGTCTTCGGAACCGCCGGATGCTTGGGGAATCGGCGCTCAATCTTAGTTTCGTTGAGCATAAATATCCTTTCTAGGTGAAGAACTCCGCAAAGTAGTCATCGAAGTACCACTGCGGAATATGATTGTTAGCGAAAGAGATCCTCGAAGTCACCGAAGCTCTCAATCTTCTCCTTGGCTTCCTTGGCCAGCTTCTCTGCATACGATGTGTCGACGGCGTCCATACCGAACTGGGTTGCCACAGCAGCCTCCATCCAAATATGTCCCTTCGTACCAGCCACAGCATAGTACTTGTCGTCCTTAACCCTATACAGGATGCCTGCGCCTTGAGTCTCTTCCTTCATCGGAACAAACTCACCGGTCTTACCCAGGAAGCGCATTCGCTTTTCGTCTCGCTGTGCCATTG
>VNIW01000268.1_pt1 | contig 24969 bp, 22 predicted proteins | sample 7248591 | NCBI WGS metagenome assembly VNIW01 (sample SAMN12251776, study PRJNA551026) | human skin metagenome | isolation source: skin samples from patients infected with Netherton Syndrome | host: Homo sapiens | place: France:Paris | reverse complement strand
ACCATCTTCACCTACACCCGCACCGTCACCGCCGACGAACCCCATGCCGCCGCCGAAATCGGCGACACCGCCTGGGTCAACCCAGCAGCCCCCGACCGCGAGCTTGCACACCTGCTGCGCGACCGCGTCTTCCCCACGCTGGCCTAGCGCCAACTGTCAACACTTCGGCGTCATTGACCTCGAAACCATCAAGAGCTACCCTTTTGAACATGTTCACTGAACACGTTCACTCATCGCGCTCGGCCGCCAAAGCTGGCACCGTCAGCAAGGTCCTAGCCACCGCCTACGAACTCTTCCTCACTCAGGGCTACGCCACCACCAGCATCCGGACTATCGCATCCGAAGCTGGCGTTAGCGTGGGAACCGTCATGGGAGTCGGCGACAAACAAACGCTGCTCATCCGCACCATTGGCCAACACATTTCAGAACTCCACGATGACATCCGGGGACAATCCGATAGCCTTCTCGATGTCCTGAGACCTTTCCTCCAGATGTTTACCGGCCACGAAGAGCTCTCCCGCGCCTTTGGCGCAGCACTCATCCAACAAGGCAATCAAGGCGAAGCGCTCACCGCACTCAAAACGCTCCTGACCGATGAAATCACCCTGCGACTCGGCACCAGGCTCAGCAGCGCCGATGCGGCCGAGTACGCCGACCTGCTGTACAACGTCTACCTCGGCTTACTCATCGGCTGGGCCGCCGGAATCTACGACACCGAGCACCTCACATCCCAAGCCGCCTCATCGATCGAACGCCTCAACACCGCATTCGGAGTAACCCAATGATCCTAGAATCTTCCCCAGCCTGGCCCTCCCTTCTACTAGCAGCCATTCTGCTTGGCGACGCCGCCCTCTCCCTCAAACCAGTCCCCTTCATCGAAGCCTGCCTCAGCGGCGTCAAACTCCCCAAGGACTGGTGGTGGGCGCTCATTGTCATCAAGTGCCTCGCCGCCGTAGGACTCATTGCCGGCCTCTGGTTCCCCGGCGTAGGAATCACAGCCATGATTGGAGTCATCGCCTATTTCTGCGCGGCCGCAGCAGCCCATGTCCGCGCCCACTTCCTCGGTAGCGCATTCTGGATCAACTGCTTAGGCATGCTCGCATTCTCCATCGGAGTACTGATCCTGACGCTCGCACTGAATTAAGACACCAGTCAACCTTTCACGGCTTCCTGAAGGCAGATACATCATTGCACCTCTTGAATGATGACTTGATGCTTTCTACCCTAAAGGTATGCGCACGACGATAAACCTCCCGCCGAAACTCCTTGAAGAAACGAAGGTCCAAGCCAAAGCCAACAATGTCACTTTGAGCTCATACGTCGAAGAGGCGGTCCGCGCTGCCCTCAAGAAGGAAGCCCGCATCAGTACCGAAGACACCCCCGTTAACCTGCCCTCCTTCGATTGCGGCGGACCGGCTCTAGTTGATCTCAGCAACAAAGAAGCTGTGTGGGCGGTACTCGATGATCATTCCTGATGTCAACATTCTCGTTTATGCCTTCCACTCCGCTGCACCGCAACATAAACCCGCTCAACAATGGCTAAGTAGTGCTCTAAATCGGCATGAAACAATTGGACTCCTGGATGTTGTGGCAACGGCAGGTCTGTGTTTCCAGGACTGGGTATTTGCCAGAAGATGCAGAAAAGGCCCCCTCGCGGGGGCCTTAACGCGAAAAGCGCTTAGAGGTTAATCATGTGGCCGCCGATGCCCTCGGCGGCTTCCTTCATTGCCTCAGAAAGCGTTGGGTGGGTGTGGATATTGCGTCCGATTTCCTCAGCGGTGAGGTCGAAGCGCTGCGCCAGCGTCAGTTCCGGCAGAAGCTCGGAGACGTTGGAGCCAACCATGTGTCCACCAATGAGCTCACCGAACTCACCATCAGCAATGAGCTTGACGAAGCCGGCGGTCTCGTTAAGGCCCGCTGCCTTGCCGTTTGCGGAGAACGGGAAGGTTGCGACCTTGATGTCACGGTCAGCAAACTTCTCGCGTGCCTGCTCCTCGGTGTAGCCGAAGGAAGCAACCTGCGGGTTGCAGAAGGTAGCGCGCGGCATGTTCATGTAGTCACCCAGTAGCTGGGTCTCAGCGCCAGCGATAACCTCAGCAGCAACCACGCCCTGTGCCTCAGCAACGTGTGCAAGCTGAAGCTTTGCCGTGACGTCGCCAATTGCGTAGATGCCCGGAACATTGGTGCGCATGTAATCGTCGATTGCGATAGCGCCGCGCTCGGTGAGCTCAACGCCGGTGTTTTCCAAGCCGAAGCCCTCAACGCGCGGTGCGAAGCCGATGGAGACCATGCAGCGGTCAACGGTCAGGGTGTCGGTCTTGGAGCCGTCCTTGGACTCGACCTCGACGGTGACATCGTTGCCATTGTCCTTGATGGAGGTGGTCTTGAAGCCGGTCAGCAGCTTCACGCCAAGCTTCTTGTACTGCTTAGCAATCTCCTTGGAGACGTCCTTGTCCTCGTTCGGCAGGACGCGGTCCATGAACTCGACGATGGTGACGTCCACGCCGTAGTTAGCCAGAACGTATGCGAACTCCATGCCGATTGCGCCGGCGCCCACGATAACCATGGACTTCGGAGCTTCATCCTTGAGGATCTGCTCCTCGTAAGAAACGATGTTGCCGCCGATTTCAACGCCCGGGAGGGAACGAACGACGGAGCCCGTTGCGATGATGCAGTTTTCGAAGGTGACGGTCTTGCCCTTGTCATCGCCCTCGGTGATTTCGATGGTCTTTGCGTCTTTGAAGGAGCCAAGGCCGTTGATCTCGGTGATCTTGTTCTTCTTCATCAGGTAGTGGACACCCTTGACGATGCCTTCAGAGACCTTGCGGGAGCGCTTGTGAGCAACACCGAAGTCGAAGGAGACATCACCAGAGATGCCGAAAGCCTTAGCCTCATGGTTGAAGGTGTGTGCTACCTCGGCGTTCTTCAGCAACGCCTTGGAAGGAATACAGCCAACGTTGAGGCAGACACCTCCCCAGTACTGCTTCTCAATGACAGCAACCTTCTTGCCAAGCTGGGCTGCGCGGATGGCGGACACGTAGCCGCCTGGGCCCGCGCCGAGTACTACAACGTCATAATGTTCTTGAGTCACGCGTACAAGAATACGGAAGATTATCCGCGCTGTCTCACTCTCCCCCAAGATTGAGTGCCTTTTAACTTCTTAAGGCGAAAACGCAGCCCTCGCAGGAATTAAAAAATCTCCCTTTCCTGCCTTAAAAGCAAGGTAGGAAAGGGAGATTGGTTCAGCCGAAGCAGTGTCTTAGAACAGACCCATGCCCAGCGCAGCCTCGGAGGACATGGAAGAGCCAGCGTGTACCCAAGCGCCGAGGACGTTGTTGATGGCGACAATGAAGGAATCAAAAGCGTTCATGAAGTCTTACTTTCTGTTGTTGCTGCACAAATGCAGGGAGGGGGAAAGAAACCTGCTGGTGGGGATGGTTTCCTGCGAGCAAATTGCACTCTTTATAACGGCATCTTAGGCACATACGTTACGCAGTGCGCTAATTCCAGCCGAAATTATGACACAAAAGCCACATGTTCACCAGCATTCACTTTTGTTACTTGATAGTTTGACTGTAACTCCCTCTCTCCTACCTCTTGCCTTTGGCGAGGACACAAGGAAATATAGTCAAAGAAAATGCGAGGACCCTCTCACGCATTACCGACTCCCTCTAAGGAAGCAAACCTAAATGAAGACTCTCCACTCATTGGTCAAAGTCGCCGCCTCTGCAGCGCTGATTTTGGGGTGTACGATCATTCCGGCCACCGCATCTGAAGTGCCTGCTGCCACCGTGGCAGGCGCCGCCACCCCTTCCACCATCACCGAGGATTCCGCCTGGAAAGTCCTTAACGCGGATCCCTCCATTCAGGGCCTTTTGGTCTCCGAAGACGAATACCGAGAAAGCATCGAAACCTACCGTGCAGCCGCAGCGGACGGCACCCTCGATGCCGCGAAGTACAAGGAGCTGACCTTCGACCTGGATCTGGCGAAGTTGCCAGACGAGTTGAAGTGGTACGGCTACGTTTACAAGTACCCGGACTACCGCGCCAAAATCGTCACCATGCAGGCCTCTTCCCCTGCCATGAATGGCCGCGAAATCCCGCTCGCCGTCATCACCCCTGACGGCAAGTTCGATTCGCAGCGCCCGACGCTATACCTGCTCAACGGCGCAGGCGGCGCTGACCAAGGCATGGATTGGATCGTCAGCACCGCTGGCCGCGACCTAGATCCGGAAAAGCCGGGCACCCAAGACATCGATGACTTCTACGGAGACCGCAATGTCAATGTCGTCATCCCGCAGGCCGGCGCATTCAGCTACTACACCAATTGGCTGGAGGAACCGGACGGCAAGTACGGGCTTAAGGGCCCACAGAAGTGGGAGACCTTCCTAACCAAGGAGCTGCCTGGCCCGCTGGAGGATCACATCAACGGCAACGGGCAGCGCGGCATCGCTGGTATGTCCATGTCCGCCACCTCTTCGCTGCTGCTGGCTGAGCACAACCCACGCTTCTACGACGCAGTCGGTTCCTACGCCGGCTGCGCCGCTACCTCGAGGCCGCTGCCGCACTTCTACCTCCAGCTAACCCTGGGCCGCGGCGGCGCTACCCCAGAACAGATGTGGGGCGAAATGGGTGGCGAGTACAACCGTTATAACGACGGTCTCATCAACGCGACCAATAACAACCTGGGTGACACCGACATCTACGTGTCCGCCGGCTCCGGCCTCGCGGGCGCAACCGATTTGGGCTCGACCAAGTCTTCTTCCACCCTCGTGTTTGAAGGTGGTGCCATCGAAGCCGCAATGAGCGCTTGTACCCATGACTTGCAGGCAAAGCTCAACCACGAAGACGTGCCGGCTACATTCAACTTCCGCAACACCGGCACCCACTCCTGGCCGGGCTGGTTGGAAGACATCAACGCTTCCTGGAAGGTCTTCGGCACGGCATTCAACGCCCCAGAATCGGAGGCTCACGTCGCCGAGGCAAACAATGCTGATGAAGTACTTGCTAACGAAAAGCTTGACGACGCCGATATCCCTAATGTTGAGCAGCCTGCCCCCGCTGACTCCCTGCCGGTAGACCCAGCAGCGCCAGCACAGTAAGCTCTCCTTAAAACTCTCGACACGTTGGGAAAGAAGTTAATGAAGCGTATTAGCTCTATTATCGCCGCAGCCGCAATCGCTGCTGGCGTACTCGTTGTACCTTCTGCTGGTGCTGCTACCGTTGCACCAGCAACCATTGCAGGTGACACTGCGCTGTCCACCATCACTGAGATCGACCCAAGCGCCGTTCCTGCTGATGTGGCAGGCACCAAGTGGTACAAGAAGTACAAGGATGACGGCCGCGTCGAGAAGCTGCTGGCTCATTCGCCTTCCATGGATCGCGATATCCCGCTGGCTGTCATCAAGGCTAATGACGCTAACCGCCCAACCATCTACCTGCTCAACGGCGCTGGATCTGCAGAGCAGGATTCTGACTGGCTGAGCTTGTCCAACGCGGTTGACTTCTACCACGAGAAGAACGTCAATGTTGTCGTTGCGCAGGCTGGTGCTTTCTCCTACTTCACTGACTGGGAGCAGGAGCCAAACGGTAAGTACCTGCAGGGCCCGCAGAAGTGGGAGACCTTCCTGACCAAGGAGCTGCCAGGACCAATCGAGCAGCGCCTCAGCGCTTCCGACAAGCGTGCAGTGGCTGGTATGTCGATGTCCGCTACTTCTTCCCTGCTGTTCGCAGAGCACAATCCAGGCTTCTACGACGCAGCCGGCTCCTACGCGGGCTGTGCCGCAACCTCCTCCCAGATCCCTTATGAGTTCCTGCGCCTGACCGTCAACCGTGGCGGCGGCCAGCCAGAGCAGATGTGGGGCCCAATGGGCAGCGACTACAACCGCCACAATGACGCCCTTCTGAATTCCCACAAACTGAAGGGCACCACTCTGTACGTCTCGTCTGCCTCCGGCCTGGCTGGCAAGACCGATATGCCTTCTTACTACACCGCACAGGGCATGAACCCGGCCGCCGCATTCGTCGGATCCGCACAGCTCCAGGTCGAGGGCGGCATCATCGAGGCTGCGGTTAACAGCTGCACCCACAACCTGAAGGCCAAGCTGGACCAGCAGAACATCCCGGCTACCTTCAACTTCCGCAATACCGGCACCCACTCTTGGCCGGGCTGGCGCGAGGACATCGAGAAGTCCTGGCCCGTATTTGCATCGGCTCTCGGCGTATAGGCCTATAAGGCCTCAACGCGAATAGGGTTTCATCCTTAAAGGGCGGTAGGATCGCAGCATTATGAAGCTGCTTTCCACCGCCCTTTCGCATATCGCATCCACCGCCGGTCAATTATCTGAACAGCGCGATAGCTACACAGGTGTCGCGTTCAACTTAGGCTATGAGGTCACCCATTATGACCTGGACCTTACCTACCGCGTTGAGCCCAACCTTTTGCAAGGTGAAGCGGTGCTGCATATCCGGGTGCTAGACGGCGTCGACAAGCTCACGCTCGATCTCGGCGGCGCCATGGTAGCCCGCCGCATCACCGCCAAGGGCGCACCGCGGGTGGCGAAATTCCGCCAGTCCGTGGGCAAGCTGCGCCTGATTTTCGCGGATACCATCGCAGCTGGAACCGAGTTCGAGCTACACATCCGCTACGGCGGCTCCCCACGCCCCATCCGCACCCCGTGGGGCGAACTCGGCTGGGAGGAAACCGAATCCGGCTCTCTAGTAGCTAGCCAGCCCAACGGTGCCCCGAGCTGGTTCCCATGCGACGATACCCCGAGCGAGAAGACCACCTTTGACATCAAGATCACCGCAGATAATCCGTTCCGCGTGATTTCGAATGGAAAGCTGGTTTCCCGCAAATCCGCCAGCGGTTCGATGACGTGCTGGCATTACCGCACCGAGCACCCCACGGCTACTTACCTGGTTACGGTTCAGGTAGGCGAGTTTAGCGAGGTCAGGCTTGGCGACGACGTGCGCGCCTGGGTTCCGCCAGCACTCAAGATGCCTGTCCAAGTGGTCTTTGCCCAGCAGCAGGAGATGCTGGACTTCTTCTCTTCCTGCTTCGGCGCCTATCCGTTTGACGAATATCAGGTTGTCATCACCGAGGACGAGCTGGAAATCCCGCTGGAAGCCCAGGGCCTTTCGATTTTCGGCTCCAACCATGTCTCGCCTACCTTCGAGCGTCTCATCGCTCACGAGCTTTCCCACCAGTGGTTTGGCAATGCGGTAGGCCTTAGCGAGTGGAAGGATATTTGGCTCAACGAGGGTTTTGCCTGCTACTGCGAGTGGTTGTGGATGGAGCACGCGCATGGCCGGGCGGTGCATGAATCTGCGCGTTCGCACTACAACGTGCTCGCTCGCAAGGCGCAGGATGTGATACTGGCAGATCCGGGCACTCAAGACATGTTCGATGATCGCGTGTATAAACGCGGCGCGCTCACGGTACATGCGGTACGCGTACTGCTTGGCGACGCCGCCTTTTTCGACGCCGTGCGCTCCTACCTGGCAGAAGGCCGCCACGGCGTGGTTACGCCGGAAGACCTGCTTTCGAAGCTGCGCGAGCGCGCGGAAGATACGGCCGCGCTCGATAGCCTGCTGGAGCAGTGGCTGGAACAAGAACAATTGCCGCACTTCCCGGCTTAAACCCCCAAACGTTCGAAAGTATTTTCCAGCTCACCCTTGACAGGTTGCGCTATGTAGATAATATAGAACATGTAATCGAAACACCGAGGGGGATGGGGTGCCATGCAAGACAAACACGAAGCGATTATTTCCACAGTCAAGGAAATTGCCACATCGCTAACAGACCTGCGGGAGCTTATGAAAGAACCCGCGGACCTATACTTCGGCCGTCTGCACCCTGCTTTCGAGCACCTCGAGAATGCAATGGGAAAGAAGACCACCATCGATGCCGCCTTCGCCTTCCTTGCTGCCCGAGATGACGCTGGCCGTACAGTCGGCTCCAGCAAGCCGGAAGATTATCTCACCGCACGTTTGGGCCTGACCTATCCGGAGGCACAGGCGCGCATAAAGACCGGGCAATCGCTCTTTGCCCCGCTTTCAGAGGAAGCGGCCGCAGATGCGCCAGCTTCTGCCCATTCAAGCGCGACGGGCAGTGATAGCGAAACGGTAGAACAAAAGCGTGAGGACGCCACCCCGGAACGCGCCCGTCGGGAGCGGGAAGCCGCAGAAAAGCGCCGCCAGCAAATGCTTGAAGAAGAAGCCGCACACGCGCGCACTATCGCACTCATCGAACAGGAACTTGAGCACCTCACGGAGGGCGCGCTCCCTGGCCCACAAGAGCTTAGCCAGCGCGCTTTGGAGAAGTCTCGGGAGATGTCACATACTGCGCTCCGAGCCTGGCTGCGCGAGGCCATTCGTGTAGCAAACAAAACAGTCTCCGATACAGACGCAATCATTAAAAAGCGTCACTTGCGCATCTCCCAGCCAGATGCTGATGGTGGCGTCTTCATCAGTGGATACGTCGATGCCGCCACGGCAGCAATGCTAAAAGCCGCATTTGCCCCAGCTCGCCATCAGGGAGGACCAAATCTTCCGGCAGAGGAAGACTCCCGCACATACTCCCAAAGAATGGCAGACCAGCTTTCTGCCATTGTCCACAGCTATCTCGAGTCTCATCAGCACGGCACTGGTGGTGTGGGTTCCTTGCTTATCACCACCACGCTGAATGAGTTGGAAGAGATGGATTCTTCCACCCGGTTCGCCACCAACGCTGGCGTGGAGCTCTCCCCGCTGGACGTACTACGTATTGGAGCGGCATCACACGATTTCATCTGTGTGGTTGATGATAAGAAATTCCCGCTGGAATTGGGTCGCTGCAAGCGCAGCGCAAGCCTTTATCAAAAGATAGCCTTAGCGGCCTCTGAGTTGGTATGCACCCATCCCGGCTGTGACCGCCCTTGGGTCGAATGCGATGTCCACCACCTCCATGCGTGGGCAGCAGGTGGAGCAACGGATCTCAAGAACTTGACGCTCCTCTGCAGAAGACATCATGCGGATAACAATGACCGACGTGACGGTTTCCGCAACATGGGGCATGCAGAGCGAGACCCAATAACTCGAAGAGTTGGTTATCGTCCGGCGGGGTCGGAAAGGATCCATTTCAACGACAGCCCAGCTGCACATAAAGCCCCGGCCCACAAACTCAGCGCCTAACCGCAGGATACTTGTGCCCTGCGGGCGGATTGCGCTTGCGTTTTATCGCGAGGTGAAAATAGCGAAGGAAGGTAGCCTAAAATTGTTATCCATGCGCAGAATGCTAGTTACTGGCGGCGCCGGATTCATCGGCGCCAACTTCGTCCGCCTGGTCGCTTCCATGCGCCCAGAAGTCTCCGTCACGGTGCTGGACAAACTCACCTACGCGGGTAACCGGGCGAACCTCGAGGGCGTAGAGTGCCGCTTGGTTGTCGGCGATATCGCCGATGCCGCACTGGTGGATGAGTTGGTGGCGCACAGCGACATCGTGGTGCACTTCGCAGCCGAGTCCCACAACGATAATTCGCTGCAGGATCCCTCCCCGTTCATCCAGACCAACGTCGTAGGTACTTTCACCTTGTTGGAAGCCTGCCGCAGGCACGATGTGCGTTTCCACCACGTCTCTACCGACGAGGTCTTCGGTGACCTCGAAATCGGTGCCGCTACCAAATTCACCGAAACCACCCCTTATGCGCCTTCCTCGCCGTACTCCGCGTCGAAAGCCAGCTCCGATCACTTGGTGCGCGCCTGGGCGCGCAGCTTTGGGCTGCGGGCAACCATCTCGAATTGCTCCAACAACTACGGCCCTTTCCAGCACGTAGAAAAGTTCATCCCGCGCCAAATCACCAACCTGCTAGACGGCCAGCCGGCCAAGCTATATGGAACGGGTGAGCAGGTCCGCGACTGGATTCACGTCGACGATCACAACAGCGCGGTCCTCGCCATCCTCGATCGCGGCGAAATCGGCGAGACCTACAACATCGGCGCTGACCAGAAAGACATCAACAATAAAAAGGTCATCGAGCTCATCTGCGAGATCATGGGGGCTACCAACGCTGCAGGCGGCGCGCTCTACGAGCACGTGGCTGACCGCCCCGGCCACGATCAGCGCTACGCCATGGACGCTTCCAAGCTCCGCCGCGAGCTAGGCTGGCAGCCGCACTACACTGACTTCCGCGAAGGGCTGACGCAGACCATCCAGTGGTACCGCGACAATGAGAAGTGGTGGCGCCCGGATAAAGGCGACGTCGAGAAGCATTACGCCCAGCGCGGCCACTAGGCCGGCAGCGCAAGCCCATTAAACGAAACCTAGACAAGAAGAAACGAGCACACGTGCAGGTAACCAAGACGGCCATCGAGGGCCTACTGTTCATCGAGCTTGACGTCCACGGAGACAATCGCGGCTGGTTCAAGGAGAACTGGCAGCGCGCAAAGATGGTTGAGGCCGGGCTGCCCGATTTCCAGCCGGTGCAAAACAACGTCTCTTTCAACGCCGCGGCGGGTGTGACCCGCGGTCTGCATGCCGAGCCCTGGGACAAACTGGTAAGCGTGGCCCACGGCAAGGTCTTCGGCGCGTGGTGCGATCTGCGCGAAGGCTCCGAAACCTATGGTGAGCTGGTCACCCATGAAGTAGGCCCCGATACCGCCGTCTTCGTCCCGTGGGGCGTGGCCAACGGCTTCCAGGCGCTTGAGGAAACCGCGTATTCCTACTTGGTCAACGATCATTGGTCACCTGAGGCGGAGTACACCTTCGTCAATCTCGACATGGTGGAATGGCCGCTCGATCCCACCGAAATCTCCGACAAAGACCGCGCACACCCGCAGCTAGCGGACGTCACGCCCATGGCGCCGCGCAAGGTGCTGGTCACCGGCGCCAACGGCCAGCTGGGCCGCGCGCTACGCAAGGTACTACCGAACGCGGAGTTCTGCACGCGCGAGGAATTCGACATCACCAATCCGCCGCAGCGTCCTTGGCGCCGCTACAGCGCCATCATCAACTGCGCCGCCTACAACGACGTCAACGGCGCAGAAAGCGACCGCGCCCGCGCCTGGGAAGTCAACGCGCTGGCACCTGCCAAGCTGGCGCGCATCGCCGCCGATAACAACTTGACGTTTGTGCACGTCTCCAGCGACTATATCTTCGACGGCGAAACCGAAGTGCACACCGAGGAAGAAAGCCCTAGCCCGCTGAGCCTGTATGGGGCGTCGAAGGCGGCGGGTGAGGCGTCGGCAAGCGTGGCACCTAAGCACTATGTGGTGCGCACCTCGTGGGTCTTTGGCGAGGGCAACAACTTCATCAAAACCATGGCTCAGCTGGCAAATAAGGGCATCGAGCCGAAGGTCATCAATGACCAGCGCGGCCGGCCCACCTTTGCAGAGGACCTGGCCAAGGGCATCGCGCACCTGCTGGAAACCCAGGCGCCTTATGGCATCTACAACCTCTCCTCCGGGGGCGATACCGTGGGCCGCGATGAACTCGCCATGGCCACGTTCATCGGCATGGGGCACGACCCCGCCGAGGTCCACTCGGTCAGCACCGCGGAGTACGGCGTCGAGCCTGCCCGCCGGCCCAGCGAATCTACGCTGGATCTTTCCAAGATTGAGGCCACCGGCTTTAGCCCGATGAATTGGCGCGCCGCGCTAGCGCTCTACCTTGCGCTTTATCCTTTGGATTAGGCTTTCAATCATGAAAGGCATCATCCTCGCGGGCGGTTCAGGCACACGCCTCTACCCCATCACCAAGGGCATCTCGAAGCAGCTCATGCCGATCTATGACAAACCCATGGTCTATTACCCGCTCAGCACCCTGATTCAGGCGGGGATTCGGGAGATCCTCATCATCACAACCCCCGATGATTCGGCGTCTTTTGAGCGCCTGCTTGGCGACGGCTCCCAACTAGGCCTCATGCTTTCCTACGCAGTGCAGCCACGTCCAGAGGGCCTAGCGCAGGCCTTCCTCATTGCGGAGGATTTCATCGGCGATGACTCCGTGGCCTTGGTACTGGGCGATAACATCTTCGAAGGCCACGGCTTTGCCACCGCCTTGGGCCAGTGCCGCGACCCCGAAGGCGGAATCATCTTCGCCTACGAGGTCTCCGATCCGCAGCGCTATGGCGTGGTGGAATTCGACGCGGCAGGCAACGCGCTGTCCATCGAAGAAAAACCAGCCCAACCCAAGTCCAATCATGCCGTGGTTGGTTTGTATTTCTACGATAACTCAGTAGTCGACATTGCCAAGGGCATCCGCCCGAGCGCCCGCGGCGAGCTGGAAATCACCGCCGTCAACGAGGAGTACCTGCGCCGCGGCAAGCTGCGGGTGCAGCGGATGCAGCGCGGCGACGTGTGGCTCGATACCGGAACGGTGGACTCGATGAGCGAGGCCTCCGCCTACGTCGAGGTGATGCAAAAGCGCACCGGCACCGTCATCGGCTCGCCGGAGGTGGCGGCCTACCGGGAAGGTTTCATCTCCCGCCCCGCCTTGGCCGCGCTGGCAGAGCCGCTGATGAAGTCCGGCTACGGCTCCTACCTGCTGGCCTCGGCGCGCGAGGATTAATCAGGCGGTTTTAACAATCAGCCGGGTTTAGTAGCCGCGGGCGACGTATTCGTCGATGCGCGCGGCCTCTGCGCCCACGGTGGTCTCATCGCCGTGGCCCGGCAGCACGCGGGTCTCGGCGGGCAGGTTGAAGACCACGTTACGCAGGGATTCGATGATGACGTCAAAGTCGGAGTACTTGCGGCCGGTGGCACCAGGGCCGCCGTTGAAAAGCGTATCGCCGGAAAGCAGCACGCCCTCGCTCGGCAGGTGAAGCACCACGCAGCCCGGCGAGTGGCCCGGCGTATGGAAGACGGTGATGTCTTCGCCGCTGACCTGGAACTGCTGGTTATCCTCCAGCGGGTGGAACGCGGCGCCGCCGTTGGATTCTTCCCACAGCATCTGGTCATCTGGGTGGAGGTAGACTTCGGCGCCAAAGCGCTCGGCGGCCGCCGGCGCCAAGTCACAGTGATCGTTGTGCGCGTGGGTGAGCAGGATGCCCTTGACCGGACGATCGCCCACGAGCTCGGCCACCGCATCCAAGTCGTGGGAGGGGTCCACGACGTACACACCCGAAGCATCGCCTACGACGTAGACGTTATTGTCCACGTCCCACTCGCCGCCGTCTAGGCGGAACTTGCCTTTGGTTACAGCCTTGTCGATCTGCATTAGTTCTATTTCTCCTGATCTATGCGAATTCAACGACGGAGCGCAGCACCTTGCCGGACTTCATGGTGGCGAAGGAATCTTCGACCTCGTCCAAGGAGATGCGCTCGGATACGAACTTATCCAGCGGGAACTGGCCGTTGCGGTGCAATGCCACATATGCAGGGAAGTCGCGCTCTGGCAAACAGTCGCCGTACCATGCCGGCTTGATGGAACCGCCGCGGCCGTAGAGGTCGATGGCTGGGATATCGACATGGTCGGTGAGGTTAGGCACGCCCACCATCACCATGCGGCCGGCATGGTCGCGGGAGTAGAAGGCCTGGCGCCAAGTCGGCTGGATGCCCACGGCGTCGATGGAAACGTCGGTGCCGAAGCCGCCGGTTAGCTGGCGTACGGCCTCGATGACCTCATCCTCACTCATGTCCTTAGAGTTGACGACATCGGTGGCGCCGAATTCACGCGCGGTCTCAAGCTTTGCCTCGTCGATGTCGACGGCGATGATCTTGGCCGCGCCCGCCAGCTTCGCACCGGCGATGGCTGCGGTGCCGACGCCGCCGCAACCAAAGACGGACACGGACTCGCCGAGCTGGATTTCCGCGGTATTGACGGCCGCACCCAAGCCAGCCATGATGCCGCAGCCCAAAAGTCCCGCCGCCGCCGAATCCTCTTCCGGATCCACCTTGGTGCACTGCCCCTCGTGCACGAGGGTCTTCTCCGCGAAGGAGCCGATGCCCAAGGCAGGGGTCAGTTCGGCGCCTGCGTCCTTATCATCCTCAGCCAGGTACATCTTGGCGGAGGCGTTGTGGGTATTAAAGCAGTACTTTGGCTCGCCCTTCTTGCAGGCGCGGCACTCGCCACAGACTGCGCGCCAGTTAAGGATGACGAAGTCGCCCTCGGCAACGTGGGTAACGGCGGAGCCTACGCGCTCGACGACGCCCGCGGCCTCATGGCCAAGCAGAAATGGGAAGGCGTCCTCGATATCGCCATCGCGATAAGCCAGGTCCGTGTGGCAGACTCCGCAGGCCTGCACCTTGACGATGACGTCGTTTGCGCCTGGCTCAGGGATCACGATGTTGACGGTCTCGACCGGTGCTCCCTTGGAGCGGGCAATTACGGCTTTAACAGTGTTGTTGCTCATGCGGCCCCAGCGTACACGGATTTCCAGCAAGGCCGCACTAATGAAAATTCATTTCAGCAGATATGCGAAAGCGTGCGCGGGTTACCCCAGCGCACGCCGAAAATTAGAAATTAAGAGCCAGCAATAACGTTTGCCGCATGCTCGTGGCCGCGCGCATTTACGTGAAGCGGCAGGTTGCCGTCGCCAGCAGTGAAGTCAACCAGGCCGGCCCACATGCGGCGATCCGCGGTGGCACACATGCCTTTATCGCGGGTGCTCGGCTTCAGGTCGAGGAACTCGGTCCCGGTACGCGCGGCCAAGTCCACCTGCATCCATTGGGAAGCATCCTCCCAAGCCCGCACATTCGGCAAGAAGGTGTGATCGAGCGGTGCCGGACCCACGTGCAGCAGGCAATAGCTACCAGCAGAGCCGATGGTGGGATACCCGACGATCTGAATGCGCGCATTTGGCGCCGCAGCACGGATGCGGCCGATGAGCGGAGCGTTCGCATCCACGAAGCGGCGGCGCAGCTCACCCTCGCTCATGCCTGGGTTGTTATACGTGTCATTAAAACCCGTGGCGTAGAGAACGCGGCGGGTATTTGGGCTCAACGCGCCAGTCTGGATAGCGCGATCAACCTGGGCGAACATCTGCGGGCCGCGCGAGAAGGAAACAGCGCCGGAGCAAGAAAAGTCTGCGACCGGCAGGCCCAGCTTCACGCCAGTGCGGCGGGCATAGTTATTAGACTGCGGACAATTCACGCCGCCAGCACTCTGGGAGCTTAGACGCGCGGTGAGATAAGCACCCGCGTCTGGGTCGGCCAACACGGAATCACCAAAGGCCACCAGATTTGCATCGGCTGCCACCGCTTGAGGTGCCGTGCCCAGGCCTACCGCGATGCAGGTCGCAGCAAAAGCTGCCATTACCTTCTTTTTCAGGTTCATGGATTTCCTCTCAAATTTTGCTGCCCATCATCTTAGCCCAACCTGGACGGTCCGTTTAGAATCAATATATGTTCTAGGTCAAAAATATACTATAGTCCACAGGGGCAACTTCTGTAACATTAGTAACAATCTTCCGAGCCGCGCAACGGTCTGTGCAGCCCACGCGATTTACAAGCCGGTAGCCTAACTGTCGCGCTAGCTTTCTCTTATTGACGTAGGACTTTTACTCAACATGCCTTTTAATTTCTCTGATTTAACCTTCCACACCGCTGCCCTGAGCCGCTTTATCCCGCAGCTTTTTAAGTCCGGCATCATCACCCACCGTGATGGCATCACCCCGCTGCTCAAGGCCGGCCCCATCTTAAGCCGCTACCGCTTTACCACTGCCCGCGAGCTCGAGCAGGGCTATATCACCTGCCCAGAGCGCCTCGCGCTAATCGACGACGACGGCACCCTCACCTACCGCCAACTGCGCAACAACGCGCAGACCCTGGCCAAGCACCTACGCAGCCTCGATCTGTCAGAAATCCGCCTCGGTGTGATGGCCCGCAACGGCCGCAGCATCATCACCCCATTAGGCGCCAAGGGATACGCGGGCGCGCATATCTTCCTGCTCAACGTCGGTTCTTCCCCAGAGCAGCTCGCAGGCTGCATCGAGGAAAACAACATCAACGTGCTCATCATCGACGACGAATTCATCGACCGCCTCGATCCCGCCTATCACGAGAGGATCGCCGTTATTATCGGGCATGACTCGGGCGCGGAACATTTCGGGCTGCCGACGCTAGACGGCATCGTCAAGCACGCCGAAGCAGTGCGCGACATCCGCTTGCCAAAGTATCCGAAGCACGGGCACATCGTGCTGATGTCTTCTGGCACCACCGGCATCCCCAAGGGCATCATGCGCCCGGAGCCGACGCTGCCGGTCGTGCTGGCATCCATCGTGGAAAACATCCCCTGGCGTGCCAACCAGAAGGTGCAGATGACCGCATCCATCTTCCACACGTGGGGCTGGGCCTGCCTCAATATCGCGCTGGGACTGCGCAATACCATCGTGACCCGTCGCGTCTTCGACCCGGCGGCCGCGCTCGATGACATCCAGCGCTACCAGCTCGATGGTCTGCTTTCCTCCCCCGTCTTCTTCCGCCAGATGGTTGAGGTTGACCCGGATTCGGCGTATGACACCTCTTCGCTGAAGTTCATTGCCTCCGCCGGGCATGCGCTGACCCCGGAGATCGTGAAGGAAACCCACGAGCGCTTCGGCCCGATTCTCTGCAACGTCTATGGCTCCACGGAGCTGGCGCTGGCGTCGACGGCCAGCATGGAAGAGGTGGCTAAAGACCCGACCATCGGCGGCAAGATTGCCTCCGGCACTAAGCTGCGCATCCTCGATGAGGAGGGCAATGAGGTTCCGCGCGGCGAGGTCGGCGAGATCTACCTGACCAATTCCACCGCGCTCATTGGCTATACCAATCCGAAGATCCCACTCCACAAGGTCGATGGCCTCATTTCCATCGGGGACTTGGGCTATATCGACCCCGAGGGCTACCTGCATGTGGTGGGCCGCGCCGATGACATGATCATCGTCGGCGGCGAGAACGTGCACCCGCAGTCGGTGACGGAGGTACTCGAGGCCATGCCGGGCATCGCGGAGGTGCATGCCGGTGGCGTGGAGGATGAAACCACCTTCCAGCGCATCGCCGTGTGGGCGGTGACCACGCGGGACGCCCTAGGCAACGCCGTGACTGCCGACGCCATCCGTGCCTGGGTCCGCGAGAACCTGGCGGACCACTCCGTGCCGCGCGATGTCCACTTCCTGGACAAACTCCCGCGCAATGCCACGGGCAAGGTGGTGCCGCGCTTGCTGCACGGCACCGACTAACCCACGCCTATTCCTCTCAAGACGTAAAACCCTCCGAGCCAAAACTGCCCGAGTTGCCAAAACCTTCGCTCCTAACCGCAGGGAACAACGTTGTTTTTGGCAACTCGGGCAGTTTTTGTGTCTGGGATTTAATCCAGCCGGCTAGCTGCTGCGCTTGACGGTTGCTGCGACTTCGCCTGGCAGGGCATGGCCCTCGCGAGCGATGTCGACTCCGGCGACCTGCTTGGCCGTCGGGCACACCACCGGGGTGATGAGGTTGACGCCGCGCTCGCGCAGCTTGCTTGCCTCCACCGCGATGATCGGCGTGCCGGCAGTGACGGTATCGCCCTTCTTAGCCAGGGCGGTGAAACCTTCGCCCTTGAGCTCCACGGTGTCGATGCCGATGTGAATGAGCAGGTCCAGCCCATCCGCGGTCTTCATGCCGAAGGCGTGGCGCGTCTTAAAGATCATGGTGATGGTGCCGTCTACCGGGGCGCAGACGTCGAAGGCATCGACGGCATCAGGCATCACCGCGAAGCCTTCACCCACCATGCCCTGCGCAAAGGACGCATCCGGGACCTGGGAGAGCTCGACAACGTCTCCGGCGAACGGGGTGCGCACGTCCACGTCAACGGCATCACCGCTGGTGCTCTGAGCGGAAGCGGCGCTGGCTCCAGCGCCTGCGGCGCTCGCAGCACCCGCCGTGGCGAGGACCGGAGAACCGTGGCGCAGCTGGTGGCTGACCTCGTCATACATGAATTGCACGGCCGGGCCTACGATGACCTGGACGCTCTTCTCCGAGGGGTGGATGACGCCGGAGACGGCGGCGCGTTTGATCACGGAGTCGTCGACAAGCCCGCGCTCCTTCACGCCCACGCGCAGGCGCGTGGTGCAGTAGTCCAGTGAGTCAATGTTGTCCTTGCCGCCGAGGCCCTCGATGATGCGCGCGGCATCACGAGCAGTCTTGTCATCGCCGGTAGCGGAATCCTCCATGGGGTCTGCTACCGCATCGTCCTCACCGCGGCCCGGGGTCTTGAGGTTGAGCCAGCCGATAAGGAAGTAGAAGATGACGAAGTACAGGGCGAAGAAGCCCACACCCATGACCAGCAGCATGTACCACTTGTTGGCCAGCGGGTTCTGCGAGGAGAGCAACATGTCCACGAAACCGGCCGAGAAACCGAAGCCGGCGGTCCAATCCATGGCGGAAGCGATGAAGACGGACAGGCCCATCAGCAGCGCGTGCACCACGTAGAGCAGCGGGGCGACGAACATGAAGGAGAACTCCAGCGGCTCAGTCACGCCGGTGAAGAAGGAGGCCAAAGCACCTGCAGCCATCAGGGAACCGACGACCTTGCGCTTGTTCTTATCCGCGCGCAGGTACATGGCGAGTGCCGCGCCCGGCAAGCCGAACATCATGACTGGGAAGAAGCCCGCCTGATAGCGGCCGACGACGCCCTCGACCGTGCACTGGCCGTTGGCCCAAATGCCCGGGCAATCGGCGGCGGAGGTAGCAGTAGCGGCTGCCTCGATGGTCTTCTGACCAGCCTGGAAGTTGCCGATGTCATTGATACCGATGACATCGAACCAGAAGACGGAGTTCAGCGCGTGGTGCAGGCCGGTCGGGATGAGCAGGCGGTTAGCCACGCCATAAATACCGGCGCCCGCCGCGCCCAATCCTTGGATGGAGGTACCGAAGTTAAAGAGCGCGTTGTAGATGAACGGCCACACGAAGTAGAGGATGCCGGAAATCACTATGGCGATGACGGCGGTAAGAATCGGCACGAGGCGCCGTCCTGAGAAGAAAGCCAAAAAATCCGGCAGCTTGGTGCCGTGGAAGCGGTTATATACCCAGGCCGCCATGACGCCGGCGAGGATGCCGAAGAGGACGTTGCCGCCGCCCACGGCGTTCCAGCCTTCCGCGGCCCATTCCAGGGCCTCATCGCCGGTCAGCGCGGTGGGGTCTTCGATGCCGCGGTAGCCGGCCACGGCCTCCGGGCCCAGCAGCTTCATGAAGGTGGCGAAGGCCAGGAAACCAGAGAGCGCCGCGGCGCCGTTGGAATCCTTGGCCAGGCCGAAAGCAATGGCGATGGCGAAGATCCAGCCCAGGTTGGACAGCACCGCGTCGCCGGAGCTGATCAGCAGCTGGGCGGCGAGGTTATCCGGGCCAGCCGCGCTGGAGATCCAGTAGCCAACGCCACTGAGGATCGCCGCGACGGGCAGCACCGCCACAGCGCCCATGAGGGCTTTTCCGAGCCGCTGCAGCGGCCCCATGACATCTATTTTCATGCGAGGAGTCCTTTCACACTAGTAAGGAATTAGATGGAGTTTTTAGGAAAAGAGTGGGCGGTGCGGACGGTGCTTGTCCGCGAAAACGTAGTACTCGCGGTCCTCCAGCTGGGAGGCGGCGGCTTCATCGAGGATCACCGTGGCGCGCTGGTGCCACTGCAGGATCGACGCGGGGCAGTGCGCGGAGAGCGGGCCTTCCACCATGGCGTGGACCGCGCTGGCCTTGTTGCTGCCAGTGGCCAACAAGAGCAGGTGGCGGGCCTCACTGATGGTGCCCAATCCTTGGGTCAGCACGTGGCGCGGGACCTCGTCTTCGTTGTCAAAGAAGCGGGCATTGTCCTGCACGGTTTGCGGGTGCAGCGTCTTGATGCGGGTGCGTGATTGCAGGGAGCTCGACGGCTCGTTGAAGCCGACGTGCCCGTTGGCCCCGATGCCCAGCAGCTGGATGTCCACGCCGCCGGCATCACGGATGGCCTTGTCATAGGTGGCCGCGGCGGTGGCGGGGTCATCGGAGTCACCAGCGGGGCTTTTTACCAGGTCATCATCGAAATCCACGTGGCTGGTGAATTCGCGGCGGATGGTGGAATAGTAGGACTGCTCGTGGGTACGCTCCAGCCCGATGTATTCATCAAGCAGGAATGCGCGGCTGCGGGCAAAGCTCACCTCGCCGCGCTCATGGCGCGTAATGAGCTCCTTGTACATCGCTACCGGGGTCGATCCTGTGGCCAGGCCCAAGGTGGCGCCGGCGTTGGCGTAGTGCGCGAAGATGTCAGCGGCCTCCACGGCCACTTCGGCCGGCGTGGAGCGGATGAGGATTTCCATGAGATGCCTTCCTGTGTGTTTAAGAGAGTGGGATGTCCGCGCCGTCGACGATGACGCGCACCGGTTGGTAGTGAGAGTTAAGGCCAACCAGGTTGGCGCGCGCGCCAACCGCGATGCGGCCTAGATTCGTCTCCCCCAACACGTCGGCTGCCGTGGTGGAGGTAAAACGCACCGCCTCGCCCAGACCATGGCGCTCGGCGAAGCTGGCGAATTGCTGGGACAATGTAGAGGTGCCGCCCGCGATAGCACCGCTGGGCACGCGCGCGACTCCCCCGCTCACGGTGACAGGCAGCGAACCCAGCTCATAGTCACCGTCGGCCATGCCGGCCGCCGCCATGGCATCAGTGATGGCGAAGGCGCGGTGACTGTGAGCCATGTCCACGGCGCCGTCAACAAGATGCACACCATCTGCGATGAGCTCGACGGACACATCCCCCGCCTTCGCTGCGGTGAGCAAAGCCGCTACCGGGCCCGGCGCGCGGTGGTGAATAGAAGGCATGCCATTAAAGAGGTGCGTTCCAGTCACGGTCAGGCCGAGCTCCTTAGCCTTGGCGATAACGCTCAGCGTGGTGTCATAATCGGCCTCGGTGTGGCCCAGGCTGGCGATGATGCCATGCTCCGCGCAGACGTCGAGCAGCTTGTCGACGTTCTCCGTTTCCGGCGCGAAGGTAATCGAACGCAGGTGGCCGCGGGCCGCGGCGATGACCGCGCGGAAGAAGTCCGGGTCACCGGGCACGATGCGCGATGGGTCCTGTGCGCCGCATTTGGCCGCAGCGATGAAGGGGCCCTCCATGTGGATTCCGGCGATCTCGCCTTCTTCAGCCAGCTGGGCTAAAAGCTCCGCCCGGGCGCAGAGTTCTTCTTGCGTGCCGGAGACCAAGCTGGCCAGCAGTGTCGTTGTGCCGTGCGCGCGGTGGAAGCGGGCGGCGGCTAGGCACTGCTCGTAGTCGCCGTTGGGGAATCCCCCGCCGTTGCCGCCGTGGTTGTGTAGGTCCACGAAGCCGGGCACCCACAGCAACGCATCCGAGTCCCCGGCGCGCCAGGCAGCCTCGGCTTGGGGGACGTCGCCAAGCACTATGCCCTCAATACTCTCCCCGAACGTGACGGCCCCAGCGCGCAGCTCGAAGTTTTCATCAATATAGAGGCCCTCGACGTGGCCTTTCTCCTTTGTCTGCATGGTTCATTCGGTCCCGCTTGTACGGGCTGACGTGGCGCAGCCCGGTTGACAATTCACTTGAGATTTATCAGGGCTACCAATTTTTGTGAACCACACTTCCTCCGAAGGGGGTGTGTGAGCGCAGATGGCTTTTAGCGCGTTAGGTGCACCGCGCGGAATGTCGAAAGGCCCGGCGAGCTACCAGCCGCGGGTGACCACTCGGTCCCAAAGCGCGTTGCTCGCTAGCTCACCGGCGCCCGCTGGTGAGGTGCCAACGAACACATCTCTCGCATCAGGATCATCAGCAAGAATGTAGCGGAACCACGCGGTGGCGTAACTGTCCCCGAACTCTAGAACGTCCTTGTGGTCCGCGCCCAGGCGGCGGGCAATGATTGCCGGACCACCAGCTGATTCAAAGTTCTCCTGCAAGTCTGACCACGGACTAACAAGCCAGCGGTCCGAACGGCCATCGCTCGTCATCAGGAATAGCGGTTCCTCTACGTCAGCCGTGTTGTAGTCCCAGTCATTGGACTGTGCCACTTTGTGGGAGGCCGGGCTCGCCGCATACACAGCTGCTACCTCCGTGTGGGCCGCAGCGTTGATGGCACCCGCACCACCCTGTGAGTGGCCAAAAATGCCGACTCGTGATCGGTCCGCACGAGAATCCAGTTCCGGCAAGCGCTCAATCAAGTGCACGACATTCTCTCCTGTACCTGTGTGGGGAGTCTCATCGCCGACAACCACGAAGCCCCAACTAGCCAGGTGCTCCGCCACGGGCAGGTAGCTGCTCAGCGGCGTGTTCGTGCCATTAGCCATGACCGCCGCCGGAAACGGTCCCGCGCCTGTCGGTGCCGCGATGGTCACGTCGCCATCACGCCGCACGTCGACCTCGTGCGGCCCTCGCCCGCAAACGACGCTTCCAGCGGGCCACCTGTCTCAGCGCTATATCCGGCAGCCACGCCGTCATCACCGGTCACGCTGTCTGCGTCCACCCACTGCATGAATCCCACAAACCCTACAAACGCCACCACAATCACGGCCACCACGGCAATCATGCCAACCACAAGCTTTTTCATGCTCTGTATTGTGTTTCGCACGAGAGCGAAGGTCACTAGCGCTAGCACTACTTTTTCCTGTACACAGTGCAAGAGCTGCCTCCGCTACGCCCTTGAAATGAGAGACTCACATCATTACCTTGTTGTATGTAATAGTCATCACATATGGGAGAAATAATGCTTACCTCCGAAACGCTTTCCGAAGTAGTCACAGTAGGAGGTTCAGGTCCGTTCAGCGGCCAGGGCAACGAAACAGTTGCAGCCTAAATGCATCCCCCTAGAAACAGTGGTGACGAAGGACTTTCATCTATCTACACCTTGACCGCCACATATTTTTTATTGTCAGTGTGCGGGTCAATGACCAGCCTCTCGATTTCACTCCACTTCGCCGAACTCAACAAAGGCGAACTGTTGGTGGCAAGCATCTTCATCTCGGGTACTTGCGCTCAAGTTTTTGCAGTCCCCTTTCTGGCCCCACTCTTCAACAAATTCAACAGCTATCACATTGCGCTTGCTGCACTCTTCTTAGATCTTCTGGGCCTGTTATCAATGGCAGCCTATCCAGAGCCATTGATCCTCATTGTCGGAAATCTCGTCACCGCATGCTTAAGCGGACTGTCAATTCCATCCATTTTCACCATCGCTGACTCTCAGGTCGGCGAAGGACAGCAGGCGAAAGCCTTCTCCCTCTTGGACACAGCCCGACTTGGCAGTGGATTCCTTGGACCACCTCTAGGTGGATTACTACTGGACCAAAGAAACCTGCAGACAGCGCTCTTCGTTGAAGCTTGCGCCGTTGGAGTCTCGCTACTTGCTTTTTATTTCCTTTATAAATCCTCGCCCCCGAAAACACTGCTTCATTCAGAAACCAAAGATTCTTCACCGAGTTTTCTCCAGAAGGTCCTCGAAGCACCTTCCCTTTTGCTGAAGAATAGAAGCGCTCGGTCCGCGTTAACCAGCATTTGGGGAGCAATTATCTGCACCTCGGTTTTCAACGTTTCGCTTGTCTTCTATGCGACGCAGACCCTCCACGTCAGCGGTACGTTATATGCCATCATTGCCCAAGCATTTATCGTGGGCCGCATCTTTGGCGCACGGCTTTCAGCTCGCCTTCACTCACAGAACGCTGGGAAAGTCCTGGCCGGGGCAGGATTCGCTATGGGGTGTTTCATAGCTTTACCTGGACTATTTCCCTCATTGTGGCTCTGCATCCCATGTTTCCTCCTGGGCGGAGTCTGCAATGCTGCTCAGGTGGCCGCACTACGCATAATCGTTGTCGGATCCGTACCTGATGAAGTGAAACCCAAAGCCCTTTCTACGATGGGTTCAATTAACAGCTCCGCAGTGCTTATTGGATACATCATCGGGGCACCTGTTGTAAGTGCCATCGGCCCAGCTGCGGCCCTTGTCGTATCAGGGTTTGGCACCTCTATCCTCACTCTGGGGCCAATTCTGAAGACCACCATGTACGGTGCCTCCGGTGACCAAGACTACGACAACAAATAGCATTCAATTCTGTAGTAAATCTACTGTCAGATGCGAGTTTTTGGTACCGGTGTTCTGGGGACTCGGTACTGCCGTGTTCCGGGTAGTTGGTACCGGGCCGAGGGGTGCGTCGGCCCGGACGGGCTACAATTTCAGGGTGGAATCACAGCTAGTCGCCTACATCGATGAGTCCTCCGCCCTTAGACCCCCAGACCGGCAGGAGTACATGGTGTGTGCAGCCATCATCGACACTCAAGACTTGGAAAAAATACGCGAGGAGCTGCGTCCACTACGACTTCCTGGCCAGGTCAAACTTCACTGGACCGACGAACGTAATAGCCGACGCCGAAAAATCGTGGACACCCTTTCTGAGATCGACTCCATGCAAGCGATCATCACCCACCAGAGTGAAGTGAGCAAGAAGACGGAGAGGCACCGCAGGAAATGCTTGGAGCAGATGTACTTCGAGCTCTCCGAGATGCATGTCCACAACGTCACTTTGGAAAGCCGGCAAGAAGCACAAAACAGGCGAGACGTCGCCCATATAGTTGCCCTGCAGGGCCAAGGACAAAGTGCTGGTATCCGACTGCGACACGTACGCGGTGGCGATGATCCCCTGCTCTGGATTCCAGATGCCGTTCTGGGAGCACTGAACTCCGTCCATCTAGGGGAAGAGCAGTACTGGGAGAAGCTGCACGAGAAAGTGATCCTCAACCGTCCCACCCCGGATTCCCTCTAGAGGCAGACGAAGACCCTGGGTCCAGTCGTCCGGCTGGGGTCCCAGGGTCTTCTTCCGATCCTGTCGTAACAGGTGGCAATAACACTAGGGTAGCACCATTTGGCACCATTTAGCACCATTTGACACCATTTGGCACCATTTGGCACCGATAGGCCCCGTCCGTTTCCTTAGCTGGATCGGCGGCCTCATCCTGGTTTCCTGAAGCGTCCTGGGTTTAGTTCCGCTTCTTTTACGACCCTGTGTTGATGGGCTGGGTGAGATAGTACTCGGTTTCTACTTCCTGTGGGGTGGCGTAGTCCAATGCTTCGTGAA
>VNIW01000266.1_pt1 | contig 25256 bp, 19 predicted proteins | sample 7248591 | NCBI WGS metagenome assembly VNIW01 (sample SAMN12251776, study PRJNA551026) | human skin metagenome | isolation source: skin samples from patients infected with Netherton Syndrome | host: Homo sapiens | place: France:Paris | reverse complement strand
GGTCTGCCGGACGGCTGTGGCCACCGCCGTGCGCGGCGGCTCGGCGGTGTTTTCTGGGTCGGCGATCCAGTCGGCGATGGCGTCCACCGCCGCGCGGGCTTGTGCCGGGTCAGCCTTCTTCCTCATGCGGCCTAACTGTAATACCGGTTGCGATAAAGAGATAAGAGGAAGGCCTGCGGGGTGATTTCGGCTCGCGGACGGATACTGGCGCGGGGAGCGGTAGGTTTGTAGCCATGACGGAAAGCGATGCGTCTCACAAGTCCCCGAACATCACCCTGCGTTTCATGGCCTCCCCGGGAGATCTACTCATGGCCGGCGCCCCGGGCATTTCCGGCGGCCGCTTGCTCGAGTGGATCGATAAGGCCGCCTACGCGTGCGCCGTGCAGTGGTCGAGCACCTACTGCGTGACCGCGTACGTGGGCCACATTCACTTCACCCGCCCCATTCCCTCGGGCCACATCGTGGAGGTGCGCTCCCGCATCGCGATGACCGGCCGGTCCTCGATGCACATCGTCAACGAGGTGCTTTCGGCGGATCCGCGCGAGGGCATTTTCACCCGCGCGTGCGACTGCCTGGTCATCTTCGTGGCCAAGGACGCGGCGACGGGGCGCTCTACCCCGGTGCCGAGCTTCACGCCGGAAACGGACGAGGAGCGCCGCGTGGAGGAGGCTGCGAAGGACCGCATCACCCTGCGCAAGGCCATTGAGGAAGAGATGAGCAAGCAGACCTACGACGGTCCGTCGGACGCGCCGCGGATGGTCAACCGCTTTTTGGCTAAGCCCGCCGATATCAACTGGGGCGGCAACGTCCACGGCGGCACCGCGATGGAGTGGATCGACGAGGCGGCGACTGCCTGCACCATGGAGTGGTCCGCGGAGCGCACCGTGGCGGTCTACGCCGGCGGCATCCGCTTCTACCAACCGATCCATATCGGTGACCTCATCGAGGTGGATGCGCGCCTTCTGCGTACCGATGCCCGCTCCATGCAGATGTCCATCCACGTCCGCGCCGGCGATGCCCACCGCGGGCGCGCGGAGTTGGAGACCGCCATCCATGCCTCCTTTGCGTACATGGCCGTCGACCGCGACAACCACGTGCTTGCCGCGCGCCAGTTCACCCCGCGCACCGAGGAGGACATCCGCCTCGCCGAGCACGCCACTACCCTGCGCAATCTGCGCGCCGATTTCGCCCCACGCCCGCTGGTGGCTGCGCCCACCAACCAGCACATCGATTAAGCAAAACGTGGCGTACTGTCTAGCGATGTGAAATTCCTTCGACTCATCGGCACTCGCGCCGGCTCGTATGCCGGCCCGATCGCCATCGTCATCGTGATGCAGGCCATCTCGATGCTGGCGGTCCTCTACCTGCCGTCCCTCAACGCGCGGATCATTGACCAAGGCGTCTCCCGCGGGGACATCCCGTATATCTGGCGCACCGGCGCGCTCATGCTCGGCGTGGCCTTCGTCCAGGTGATCTCCGCCTGCATCGCCACGTGGTTTGCCGCGCGCACCTCGATGGGCACCGGCCGCGATCTGCGCGCGCGGGTCTTCCACCGGGTCGCTCACTTCTCCGCCGAAGACATCGGCCACTTCGGGGCGGCCACGCTCATCACGCGCGGCACGAACGACGTGCAGCAAGTGCAGATGACCTACATGATGCTGCTGAACTTCATGGTGCCGGTGCCCATCATGATGGCCGGCGGCATCATCATGGCCATCCGCGAAGACCCCGGCATGTCCTGGCTGGTGGCCGTCAGCGTCATCGTGCTGGCCATCGCCGTGGGCACCATCATCGCCCGGCTCATGCCGCTGTTCCAGTCGCAGCAGTCCAAGCTGGACCGCATCAACGGCATCCTGCGCGAACAGATCTCGGGCATCCGCGTCGTCCGCGCGTTTACCCGCGAGCCCCACGAGGCGGACCGCTTCGCCGACGCGAACGCGGATCTCACGCGGCTGTCGGTGCGCATCGGCAACCTGTTCGTGCTCCTGTTCCCCGCCATCATGCTCATCCTCAACCTCGCCACCGGCGCGGTGATGTGGTTCGGCGGTGCCCGCGTGGACAGCGGCGCCGTGGAGGTCGGCTCGCTGACGGCCTTCTTGCAGTACCTCATGCAGATCCTCGCCGCCGTGATGATGGGCGCGTTCATGGCCATGATGCTCCCGCGCGCCATCGTGTGCGCCGGCCGCATCTCGGAAGTGCTGCGCCGCCAGCCGTCGATCACGGACCCGGGCGCGGCGCGGGGCGCAGCGCAGAACACCACCCCTGCCGAAGCCACTCCTGCCGAGCGCCCGCCCGGCACGGTCCGCTTCGACCACGTCGACTTCACCTACCCCGGCGCGGACGAGCCGGTGCTCGATGACATCTCCCTGACCGCCCGGCCGGGCCAGACCACCGCGATCATCGGCTCGACGGGCGCGGGCAAGTCCACGCTGCTGGGGCTCATCCTGCGCTCGTACGCGGCATCGGCAGGCACCGTCACCCTCGACGGGGTGGATATTGTGGACATGGCGCACCGGGACATCGTCAAGCGCGTGTCCCTTGTCCCGCAGAAGCCGTACCTGTTTTCCGGAACGGTGCGCTCCAACCTGGAGACCGGCCGGCCGGGTGCCACGGAGGCGGAGATGTGGGAGGCCCTCCGCATCGCGCAGGCGGACTTTGTCACCGACCTGGACATGGCCATCTCGCAGGGCGGCACGAATATCTCTGGTGGGCAGCGCCAGCGCCTGTCCATCGCGCGGATGCTCATCTCCCGCCCGGCGGTCTACCTCTTCGACGACTCGTTCTCCGCGCTCGATCTGGCCACGGAGGCACGGCTGCAGAAGGCGCTGCGGCCGCACGTGAAGGACGCCACGGTCATCGTCGTGGCTCAGCGGGTTAACTCCATCGTGGACGCCGACCAGATCCTGGTCATGGAGGCCGGCTCCATCGTCGCCCGCGGCACCCACGAGGAACTGCTAGAGACCTCCGCCACCTATCAAGAAATTGTCCACTCGCAGCTCACGGAGGATTCCCACCATGGCTGAACTTAGCGATTCCGAAATCCTCGAGCTCGAAGGCAACGTCGGCTCCGACGACTGGTCCGGGAGTGCGCCGCGCAAGGCGAAGAACTTCGGCGGCGCGTTCAAACGCCTGCTCGGCCTGCTCGCGCCCTATAAGGCGACCATCGTCGCCGTCGTGGGTCTTACCGCCTTGAGCGTGGCGCTCAACGTCTACGCCCCACGGGTCACCGGCCGGGCGATGGACGAGATCTTCTCCGGCGCCATCGGCGCCCACTTGCCGCAGGGCGCCAGCAAGGACGATGTCATCGCCGGGTTGCGCGCAGACGGCAACAACCAATTCGCGGACATGCTCTCCGGCATGGACGTCACCCCCGGCGTGGGCATCGATTTCGAACGCCTGGCGGGTTTTATCCTCGCCATCCTCGGCCTCTACCTCGTCGCCGCCGTGTTGATGTGGCTGCAGGGTTTCCTGCTCAACCGGGTGGTCATGCGCGCGGTCTACCGCCTGCGCTCCGACGTGGAGGCGAAGATCAACCGCCTGCCGCTGTCCTACTTTGACACCCAACAGCGCGGTGACGTGCTCTCGCGCACCACCAACGACGTGGACAACATCCAGCAGGCGCTGCAACAGGCGCTGTCCCAGGCGGTCAACTCGGTGCTGACCATCCTCGGCATCACCATCATGATGTTCGCACTGTCCTGGCAACTCGCCCTCATCGCCCTGCTGGCGATCCCGCTGACCTTCGCCGTCATCGCGGTCATCGGCTCGCGCTCGCAGAGCCAGTTTGCTACCCAGTGGAAGGCCACCGGCCAGCTCAACGGCCGGGTGGAAGAGACCTTCTCCGGCCACGAGGTGCTGCAGGTCTTCGGCCGCGCCGACAGCGCCATCGCCGACTTCGACGCGCACAACGACGAGCTCTACCGCGCCGCGGTCAAGGCGCAGTTCTACTCCGGCATCATGATGCCGATCATGCAGTTCATCTCCTACCTGTCCTACGTGGCCATCGCCGTTGTGGGCGGGTTGAAGGTTGCCGGCGGTTCGCTCACCTTGGGCCAGGTCACCGCGTTTATCCAGTACGCCCGCCAGTTCAACCAGCCGCTGGGTGAGCTGGGCGGCATGATGCAGATGGTCCAGTCCGGCGTGGCTTCTGCCGAGCGCACCTTCGAACTACTCGACGCTCCGGAGGAGCCGCGGGATATATCCGAAACGGAAAGCGACACCTCCGCACACCAGCGCCGAGAGCGCACGCTGGCGGAGCGTGCCCAGGGGCTCGTCGAATTCGAGCACGTCGACTTCTCCTACGACCCGGACACCCCGCTCATCCAGGACCTCAACCTGCGGGTTACGCCGGGTAGCACCGCGGCCATCGTCGGCCCCACCGGCGCGGGCAAGACCACGCTGGTCAACCTCATCATGCGGTTCTACGACGTCGACTCCGGCCGCATCACCCTCGACGGCACCGATATCCGGGAACTGTCCCGCCACGCGCTGCGCTCCCAGGTGGGCATGGTGCTGCAGGATGCCGTGCTTTTCGATGGCACCATCATGGACAACATCCGCTACGGGCGGCTGGATGCCACGGACGAGGAAGTCATCGAGGCGGCGAAGGCGACCTACGTCGACCGCTTCGTGCACTCGCTTCCCGATGGCTACGACACCCGCGTCGACTCCGACGGCGGCTCACTGTCCGTGGGTGAGCGCCAGCTCATCACGATCGCCCGCGCGTTCATCGCCCAGCCGGCGCTGCTCATCCTCGATGAGGCGACCTCGTCGGTAGACACCCGCACCGAGCTGCTGGTCCAGGAGGCGATGAACAAGCTGCGCGCCGAGCGCACCTCGTTTATCATCGCCCACCGCCTGTCCACCATCCGCGAGGCGGACGTCATCGTGGTGATGGAGTCCGGCACCATCGTCGAGCAGGGCACACACGACGAGCTGCTGGCGGCCGGCGGCGCCTACGCGAGCCTGTACGAAGCCCAGTTCGCGGGCGAGGCCTAAGCCAACTCCGCTGCGAGCTCAGGCCCCGGCGACGACCATCCACACCGCGACCAAGTGCACAATCGCGGCGACCACCGTCGCGGTGTGGAAATGCTCGTGGTAGCCGTAAATGCGCGCGTTGCGCCCGGGCCACTTGCAGCCGTAGACGACAGCGCCGAGCGAGTAGATCACCCCGCCGGCGAATAGTAGCCACACCACAGCCGCGCCCGCGCCTTCCCACAGCGCCGGCACGAGCGGAACGATCAGCCAGCCCAGCGCCAAATAGACCACCACGTCCAGCCAGCGCGGGTGGTTGATCCACACCAGGCTGAGTAGTACTCCCCCGGCCGCGCCTGCCCACGCGACAGACAGCAACCACGCGGCCTTTTCCGGGGGCAGGACGATAAGACACAACGGCGTGTAGGTCGCGGCGATAAACACCGAAATGGTGGCGTGATCGGCTCGCCGCCATGCCTGCACCCCGCCCGCGGTCTTCCACGGCCACCGGTGGTAGAGCGCGGAGACACCGAACAGCAGGAGAAATCCGACGCCGTAAATGGTCACCCCGAGCGCCTCGTACCAGCGCAGGGTCATCCACGCGAACGTCACGAGCACCGCCGAAGACATGCCGGACAACACGGCGGTGACGAGGTGGAACCAGCCGCGCGCCAGCGGCCGTGGGCCGCGGTCGAACGCTAAGTACGTACGCGCGATGGTCCCCATGCAATTTCACCTGTGCTTTCTCTACATACGCGGACGCGCCTTCGCCATATAGCGATGAACTGTCTTCGGGTGGTCCCAGTAGAAGCTAATCATAATGACTCCCAGTGCCGCCGCGGAGCCGACGATCGTCTCGATGGAACGGGTGACCATGAGCTCGCCGATGGGCAGCGGGTTGAAGTAGTGCACCATGAGCAGCGCGATGGGCGTGATGAACGTGCTGCCCACCACGTAATTGCGGGTAACGGTTAACTCGGTGAGGAACTGGATGATGGTCACCCAGATAATGAGCTGCCACGCGTCCATGCCGTGCGAGAGGAGGAACCCGGCTAAAAGCACGCCGGTGAGCGTTCCCAGCACGCGTTGGAGCACGCGCTGGTATTGCACGAGGTACCGCGGGCCGATGAACGCGACCACCGCGGCGATCATCGCCCAGTACGGGTGGGACAGGTGCGGGGAGAAGCCGACCGACAAAAGTCCCAACAGGCCGGCGATCAGCGGGGCGACGAAGAAGCGCACCGCGCTCGCGATGACGGTAGGCCGCGGCGGGCGCGGAGCGCGCTTCAGCGGACCGCCCGGGACATCGCCCTCGCCCAGCAGGTGCCATCCCAATCCCAGGGCGACGCAGAATAAGCTGGACGCAAGCGCGGCGAGCAGCGCATCCACGGGATTCGGCCCCTGCGGCAGCGAACCGATCGCCGCGGTGCAAAAGACAAAGAAGACGGAGCCGGCCGGTCGTAGTCCGCACAAGTTAGCCACCGTCGCGGTGGCGCAGGAAATGACCGAGGTCACCAGCGTGACCACCAACGGGGAGGCGTGCCACCACGACATCGACGCGCCCAAGGTCACGCAGGTGGCGAGCATCGCACCGACGATGATCTGGTTGGTCACCCGGATCCGGCGGCCTTCGTGCCGGCCGTAGATGCCGGCAAACGAGCCGAAGTTGGCGCACATGGCCAGATCCATCCGGCCGATGGCCAGCAGCACGAATAGCGGGACGGCCACGCCGACCGCGGTGCGGAGTGCGGGGATGTGGTCACGGTTCGGCGGTCGCAGTTCGAATAGTCGTTGGAATTGGACCGCCTGGTGCACCTAACACTCCTTTTCGTATCTGCTTGTCATATGAAACGGGGGCGGAAGTATGGCTTTCCGCCTACACCGTCGAGTTTGCACCCACGTGCTGGCCGAAGAGCTGCGGCAGGGTTCCTGCCCAGGCATCGGCAAGCTCCGCGATACCCACCGAAACGCCGGCGAAGTTAAGCTCCGCGGAATCGTTGGTGGTACCGATGACCGCGGCCGGAATCCCCAGCTCGCCGGCCCGTTCCAGCACGGCGTTCTCCTTGTCGGCGTCGACGGCGACGACGACGCGGGAGGCGGACTCGCTAAACAGCGCGGTGGTCGGGTCCGCGTGCACGGCCTCCACATCGAGGTCGATGCCCACTGCGGCAGCGCGCGCCATTTCGAAGACGGTCGTGCCCAGGCCGCCCTCCGACACATCGTGCGCGGCGGCGATGTCGGCGTTGCCGGCGAGCAGCTCGACCAGCTTCGCCTCGTTGGCCAGATCCACCTGCGGCGGCAGGCCGTTGAGCTCGTCGCGGGTGACCTGCTGGTAGATGGAACCGCCGAACTCGTCGCGGGTCTCGCCCAGCAGGATGAGCTTCTGGCCGGCGGTGCCGTCGAGCGCGTGGCGGTGCGCGCCGCGCACGTCGTCGACCACGCCCAGGACACCAACGACCGGGGTGGGCAGAATCGGCTCTTCGCCGGTCTGGTTGTAGAAGGACACGTTGCCGCCGGAGACCGGGATGCCCAGCTCGACGGCGCCATCGGCAAGCCCGTGGACCGCCTCGCGGAACTGCCACATCACGTCCGGGTTCTCCGGGGAACCGAAGTTGAGGCAGTTGGTGATGGCCACGGGACGCGCGCCCGTGGCTGCGACGTTGCGGTAGGCCTCCGCGAGCGCCAGGCGGGCGCCCATGTTCGGATCCAGCTTGGTGTAGCGGCCCGAGCAGTCCGCGGACACGGCCACGCCGCGGCCGGTTTCTTCATCGATACGCAGCACGCCCGCGTCCGCGTGGTGCGACTGTACGGTGTTGCCGCGCACGTAGCGGTCGTACTGGTTCATGATGTAGTCGCGCGAGCACAGCGCCGGGGAGGCGAGCATCTTCTTGAAGGCGTCCACGAGATCGCTGGCCTTGTCGATGCCGCCGAAGCGCTGCAGCTCGTCCTGCCACTCCGGGCGGGCGAACGGGCGGTTGTACACCGGGGCGTCGTCCGCGATGGTGCCGGCCGGCGCGTCCACGACGACTTCGCCGCCGTGGGTGATGACCAGGTGGTCGCCTTCGACGACCTCGCCGATCTCGGCGCAGGTGACCTCCCAGTGGTCACAGATCTCGCGGAAGCGCTCCACGTCTTCCGGCGCGACGACCGCGCACATGCGCTCCTGCGACTCGGAGGCGAGGATCTCCGCGGCGGTCATATTGTCCGCGCGCAGCGGGACCTGGTCCAGGTCGACGCGCATGCCGCCATCGCCAGCCGCAGCCAGCTCCGAAGTCGCGCACGCCAGGCCCGCGCCGCCCAAGTCCTGGATGCCGACGACCACGCCGGCCTTGTACAGATCCAGGCAGCACTCGATGAGCACCTTCTCGGAGAAGGGGTCGCCCACCTGCACGGCCGGCAGCTTGCGCTCGGCGCCCTCGTCGAAGGAGTCGGACGCGAGGACGGACACGCCGCCGATGCCGTCGAGGCCGGTGCGCGAACCGAAGAGCATGACCTTGTTGCCCGTGCCGGAGGCGAACGCCAGCTTCAGGTCCTCCACCTTGAGCGTGCCCACACAAAGCGCGTTGACCAGCGGATTGGAGGCGTAGGTGGGGTCAAAGACGGTCTCGCCGCCAATGGTGGGAAGCCCCAGGGAGTTGCCGTAGCCGCCGATGCCGGCGACCACGCCGGGCAGCACGCGAGCGGTATCCGCCGCGTCGGCCGGGCCGAAGCGCAGCTGATCCATTACCGCCACCGGGCGCGCGCCCATGGCCATGATGTCGCGCACGATGCCGCCCACACCCGTCGCCGCACCCTGGTACGGCTCAACGTAGGACGGGTGATTGTGGGATTCCACGCGGAAGGTGACCGCGTTGCCGTCTCCGATGTCGACCACGCCGGCGTTCTCGCCGATGCCGGCGAGGATCTTCTCCCCCATCTCCTCGGTCATGGTCTCACCGAAGTAGCGCAGGTGCGCCTTGGAAGACTTGTACGAGCAGTGCTCCGACCACATGACGGAGTACATGGTGAGCTCCGCGTCGGTGGGCCGGCGCCCCAGAATGTCTCGGATGTGCTGGTACTCGTCGTCTTTTAAGCCCAGCTCTGCGTAGGGCTGCGCCTCGTCGGAGGTGGCCCGCGCGTTGTCCACGGTTTCGTTATGCATCAAGGTCACTCCTTAGGCGTTCGAGGTCGCGGTAGCGTTGCCGGTGACGGTGGCAAGCGCCGAGGTAAAGAGCTTCAGCCCGTCCGTGGACGGGCCGGTGAGCGTGTCGATGGCGTGCTCCGGGTGCGGCATGAGCCCCACGACGTTGCCGGCTTCGTTGGTAATGCCCGCGATGTCCCCGAGCGAGCCGTTGAAGTTGTCGGTGTAGCGGAAGACGACCTGGCCTTCCTTCTCCAGCTTTTCGATGGTCTCCGGCGCCGCTTGGAAGCGGCCCTCGCCGTGCTTAGCTGGGATGTGGATCTTTTCGCCTTCGGTCAGCTCGCCCGTCCACGCGGTCTTGTCGCTGGCCACCTCGAGGAAGATGTCCTCGCAGTGGAAGTGCAGACCCACGTTGCGGGTGAGCGCGCCCTCCAAGAGACCGGCCTCGGTCAGGATCTGGAAGCCGTTGCAGATGCCGAGCACCGGCATGCCGTCGCGGGCGGCGTCTACCACCGAGCGCATGACCGGCGCCTGTGCGGAGATCGCCCCGGAGCGCAGATAGTCGCCGTACGAGAAACCTCCCGGGACCACGACCGCGTCCACGCCGTGCAGGTCGCTATCCGCGTGCCACAGGTCGACGACTTCTGCGCCGGCGTAGCGGACGGCGCGGGCAGCGTCGACATCGTCAAGCGTGCCCGGGAAGGTGATTACTCCGATCTTGGCTGGCACTTACTCGCCCTCCACAACTTCGTAGTCTTCAATGACGGTGTTGGCCAAGAGGGTGGAGGCGACGCGCTCCAGCTCCTCGCGGGAGATCGAATCGTCTACCTCGATTTCGAAGCGCTTGCCCTGGCGGACATCGCTCACACCGTCCACCCCGATGCGCCCCAGCGCGCGGACCACGGCTTTGCCCTGGGGGTCGAGGATTTCTTCCTTCGGCATGACATTGACAACTACACGAGCCATGAGCATTCCCTTTTACTAGTGCTGGGCAGAAGTTTTCGCGCCTGTCAGTCTAGCGGTCGGCCCCCGTATCGACCTAGCCGCATGCCGCGCACGCTCCCAATGCCCCGCCACCCGACCGCGCGCTACCGCCGCGCGCTACGCCACGGCGAACGGGAGGTTACGAAAAGTGAATCCTTCTCCCCTGCAAGGTGAACTTTGCGTGAGCGGCACCTAAACCCGCAGGACGCCGGCAACAGTTCGGTTTCAGGCCGGTCACAGATGGATTAAAGCTATATGGGTCCTTTCTCAGCATGACCAGCTAGGAGCTTTTTCATGTCCTCGCGCACACTCGGTGCCCTCGCCATCGCGGCGGTCACCTCCACCACCCTCGCGAACGTCGCCGTCCCAGCGGCAACGGCCACTCCGGCCGGCGACAACGTCGTCATCTCCGAGGTCTACGGCGGTGGCGGCAACAAGGGCGCCACCTACACCAATGACTTCATTGAGCTGTACAACCCGACCGATCACGACATCGATCTGACCGGTTGGACGGCGAAGTACTTCGGCAAATCCGGCAACCCGGGCGAAGCGACGCCACTGTCCGGCAGCATCAAAGCCGGCGGTTACTACCTGATCGCGGAATCCAAGGGCACCGGCGGAACCGAGCCGCTGCCTGCCCCGGACGCGTCCGGCAACGCGACCATGGGCGGTTCGGACGGCTCCGTCGAACTCGTCGACGCCGAAAACACGACGGTTGACCTGGTCGGTTACGGCAAGACCGCCAAGTTCGAAGGCACTGCGGCGAAGGCTGCGTCGAACGCTACCTCTGCAGCGCGCGATGAGAACGGCACCGACACCGACGACAACTCGGCGGACTTCACCATCGGTGACCCCACCCCGACCAATTCCGGAAACCCGGAAGACAACCAGGGAGAAAACACCCCGGGCAACAACGACAACCAGGACGGCGACGCCACCCCTGCCCCGGGCACGGACACCGATACCGACGGTGTCATCCCCATCGCGGACATTCAGGGCACCGGTGCTGCCAGCCCGCTGGTGAACAAGACCGTGACCACCCGCGGCGTGGTCACCGCCTCCTACCCGGACGGCGGCCTGAACGGCTACATGATCCAGACCCCGGGCACGGGCAAGGAAGAAAAGCACGCGGGCGACGCCTCCGACGGCATCTTCGTCTACTCCAAGGACACCGCCTCCTTCCCGGAGATCGGCTCTTTCGTTGAGGTCACCGGCACCGTTGCCGAGTTCAAGGAGAACACGCAGCTGACCAACCCGAAGGCCACCGCCCTCGACGAGGAGCACGAGGACGTCACCCCGGTCGAGGTGGATACCCTGCCGGCCGGCGCGGAGGCGCGCGAGGCCTACGAGTCCATGCTCATCCAGCCGGGCACCCACACCGTGACCAACAACTTCGGGCTCAACCGCTTCGGCGAAATCGGCCTCGCCCCGGGCGAGGAGGCCTTCCGCCAGCCGTCCGATATCTACCAGCCGAGAAGGACCCCAACTCGGAACTGCAAAAACTCACCAAGGAGCAGCAGGAGAAGCTGGTCACGCTTGACGATGGCCGCACCGGCGACTACACCCGCGGCGCCTCAGACGTGCCCCTGCCCTACCTCGCGCAGGACGGCACGCAGACCATCAAGCCGCTGCGCACCACCGACCACGTGGAGTTCCAACACCCGGTTGTGGTCAACTACTCCTTTGACAAGTGGCGCCTGCAGCCGACCTCTCCGGTGACGGGCGAGACCGCCGGCGCGGACCTCCCCATCACCTGGGAGAACTCCCGCGACGCTGAGATTGACGTCCCGTACCAGGTAAAGGGCGACTACACCATCTCCGCGTTCAACGTGCTCAACTACTTAACGTCCCTGGGCAAGGACCACAACTGCGGGCACTACGACGACCGTGAGGGAAAGCCCGTGACCGCCAAGGACTGCGACGTCCGCGGTGCCTACTCCGAGGACGCGTTCCGCGATCAGGAGCGGAAGATCGTCAACGCCATCAACGGGCTAGACGCGGACGTCATCGCGCTGTCTGAAATCGAAAACGGCTACGCCACCACCGGCGACAAGTCCAAGCGCGACAATGCGCTCAACCACCTCGTCGACGAGCTCAACAAGGCCGGCGGCAACTGGAAGGCGGTGGCCTCCCCAAAGGATCTGCCGGTCAAGGGCGATGCCATCCGCACCGCGTTCATCTACGACCCAGACCGCGTCACCCCGGTCGGTGAGTCCCGCATCTTCACCGACGATCGCTTCACCGGCACCGCCCGCGAGCCGCTCGCCCAGGAATTCGCCCCGGTGACCTCCCCGGGCCAGCGTGACGATGCCAAGGAGTCCTTCGTTGCGGTGGCCAACCACTTCAAGTCCAAGGGTTCGGTGGCCAAGGGCGACAAGGATGCTGGTGACGGCCAGGGCAACAACCCGAATGTCCGTAACTCGCAGGCCCAGGCAGTCCTCGATCACCTAAGCAAGCAGGAGGACTGGAAGGACAAGGCCACCTTCGTCATGGGGGATCTGAACACCTACACCCACGAGACCCCGCTCGAGACCTTCCGCACCGCCGGTTACACCGTCCCGGCAGAGGACTTTGGGGCCTCCGCTTCCTACCAGTTCGATGGCCTGCTGGGCTCTCTGGATCACGTCCTGGCCAACAAGGTTGCCGCCGGCAAGCTGCAAGACGCCCAGGTGTGGGATATCAACTCCGACGAAGCCGTCGCGTTCGAATACTCCCGCCGCCACGCCAACGTCGTGGACTTCTACGACGACAGTCCGTTCCGCTCCTCCGACCACGATCCGGTCAAGGTCGGCTTCCGCCTCGACGGCGCGGACGATTCCGATGGCTCGGACAACGCCAACGGATCTGACAACACCAATGAGCAGCCGGGCACCGATCCGGATACCAAGCCGGGCGAAACCCCGAGCGAAACCCCCGGCGAGACCCCCGGTGACAACCAGGGTGGCGAAACCCCAGGCAACGAGCCGAATGACAAGCCGGGCAGCAAGCCGGGTACCAAGCCGTCTCTGCCGTCGCAGTCCAGAAATGCCAAGTCCGTACTGTCGGCTGCCCTGCCGCTTCTGGGCGGTCTGGGTATCGGCGCGGCCATCCTCGGCCTTTTGCCGCTGTTCAATAACTCGGACGACGCCGCACACCGCGCGGCGGTCGAGCACTACGTCGCTGATTCACTGAAGGGCCGCACGCCGGCGTCCTTCCACGGTTTCATCGATGGCGTGGCACGCACCGTGGCTCAGCTGAGCTCCGGCCTGTCGTTCTGGGACTTCCTGCGGAAGAACTAGTAAAACACGCGGTAGTCCGCGGGTTTTGCGCCCGCGGCCGCCGCCTTAGTGACCGCCTTGAGAAAGTCGTTAGCGACCTTCTTGTCGTCCAAATTGCGGGCAGAAGTGGATAGACGAACCGTGTTCCCGCGGTTGGCTGAACGCTGCGCCGCCCGCACGATGTTGCGCCGCCACCACTTCGCCGCGCCGAAGCCCTCGCCGAAGGACAAGTTGCGCGCCTGATGGAAGGCATCGTCACGCAAGTCGTGCACACCGCGCGTGGACACCGCGAGCTTGAAATCGAAGGACGGGAGCACCTCAAGCGTCCCGGGGGACATCCGCCACCGCGGCGGGGCGAAAATATCCGGGGTAAACCCGGTCTTCTTCATTTGCCGCGTCGCGCCTTTGAGCCGCAGGTTCGCCTCGTGCGGGTCCAGGTTGGCAAACTCCGCGCGCCGGCCCTGCACCGGCTGGTCAAAGCCGTTCAGGATGAGCAAGCGACCCGCCTCCTGCTGTTCTTCCAGCCAGCCCTTCGTCTTCGAATCCTTGGCCAGGTGCCAGTTGCCGTCGATGTGCGGCGCAACGAGCAGGGAGACGGGAATCCCCTCCGCATCCAGGCTCTTTATCAACCGTGCGGCATTCGCACGGGTTCCGGAAAAGATGCTGGAGATGGATACCAAAAGGTGGCCGGGCATGACGGCCATTATCGCATATTCCTACTTCGACAGCCCCGTCGCCTGGTTGATGAGCCACGCGTACTCGAACGCGTTCTGCCGCCACTTCTTGTACCGCCCGGACACACCGCCGTGGCCGGCGGACATCTCCGTCTTGAGTAGGAACGTGCCGCCCGTGGCGGTGCGCTGAAGTTCCGCGATCCACTTGGCCGGCTCAACGTAGAGCACGCGAGTGTCATTCAGCGAAGTTACCGCGAGGATGTTCGGGTACTCCTTGGCTTCGACGTTTTCATACGGCGCGTAAGACGCCATGTAGTCGTAGTACTCCGGATCGTGGTACGGGTCGCCCCATTCGTCCCACTCGGTCACCGTGAGCGGGAGCTCCGGTTTCAGCATCGAGGTCAGCGGGTCCACGAACGGGACCACGGCCTGGATGGCCTTAAAACGGTCCGGAGCCATGTTGGCCACCGCGCCCATGAGCATGCCGCCAGCCGAGCCACCTTCGGCGACCAGAGCATCACGCTTGGCGATGCCCCTTTCCACCAAGTCATCCGCCACCGCAATGAAGTCAGTGAAGGTGTTTTTCTTCTTGTCCATCTTGCCGTCGTCGTACCAGATACGGCCCATCTCCCCGCCGCCGCGCACGTGCGCGACCGCGAAGATCATGCCGCGATCCAGAAGCGACAGGCGCGTGTAGGAAAAGCCCGGGTCGGTCGAGGACTCGTAGGAGCCGTAGCCGTACAGAAGCGTCGGCTGCGGACGGTCGGTGTCTAGGTCCGCGCGATGCACCACAGAGACCGGGATCTCGGTTCCGTCGTCCGCAGTGGTCCACAGACGGTAGGCGGTGTAGTCCCCCGGGTCGTAACCGCCCTGCACCTCCTGCTCTTTGAGCAGGGTGCGCTCGCCGGATTCCACCCAGTAATCGAAAAGCTGCGTCGGCTGGGTAAACGACGCATAGCTAAACCGGAAGACCGGCGCGTCCCACTCCGGGTTGCCCAGCGGTCCGACGGTGAAGATCTCCTCGTCGAACTGCAGCTCCTCGAATTCGGTAAAGCCATCTTCCGTCAGACGCATCACGGCCGCCTGCCCGATGCCACCGCGGCGATAGACAGCCACGATGTAATCGCGGTAAGTATCCACGCCCTCGAAGCGGACGTCCTCACTGTGCGGGACAAGCACGTCGAGCTCGCGCAGCGGCGCCAGCTCCGCCCCCGTCAGCGCGGGGCTCTGCGCCAACTCGAAGTTCGGGCCATGGGCGTTATGCGTGACAATCCACGTGTCCTGCCCCGCGACAACGGCGTGGTCGACGTCGTACTCCACGCCCCGCTCGCGCTCCCACAGCACCCGGAATTCACCCTCCGGGTTGTCCTGCTCGAGTGCCCAGATCTCCGTCGTGATCTTGGAACCGACCTCAATGAACAGGTACTTCTCACTGCGCGAACCGCCGACTCCGACGTTAAAGCGCGCGTCGTCTTCTTGGAAGACAAGCACGTCTTCGTCCTGCGGGGTGCCCACCTTGTGGCGGTACACGGTATCCGGCCGCCACGCGTCGTCCACGCGCTGGTAGAAGATGTAGTCCTCGCCCACCCAGGTGGCGCCGTAGAAAATTCCGGTGAGGTGATCCTCGAGTAACTCGCCGGTCTCTAGGTCCTTGATGTAGAGGTCGAAGCGCTCATCGCCAGTCGTATCCACCGAGTAGGCGAACAGCCGGCCGGAGGTGGTGACAGACGCCGCGCCGATGGAGAAGAACTCATGATCCGCCGCCAGCTCGTTGGCGTCCAGGATGATCTGCTCGCCGTCCGGGCGGCCCTCCTCAGGGCCCGGGATGGTCGGCGGGTTCCACGGGTCCGAGCCCTTTTCCACCGGAATGCGGCAGGAGTAGCCGTAGTCTTTCCCCTCCGCCGTGCGGCCGTAGTACCAGTAGTCGCCCGCGCGGGTGGGCACGGACATGTCCGTCTCCTTCACCCGGGACGTAATCTCCTGGAAGATGTTCTCCGACATCTCGTCCAGGTGCGCGGTGTGCTGCGTCGTGTACGCGTTCTGCGCCTCGAGGTAGTCGATGGTCTCCTGCGAGGTTTTGTCGCGCATCCACTCGAAGTCATCGACAAACTCACGGCCGTGGAACGACCGCGTCACCGGGTGGACGGGGGCGTGCGGAACAGGAACGTTATCAGTCATAGCGCCCCACTCTACGCGCGGCGATCCGGCCCCTGGTCCCGCCCTCAAAGCGGGAGGAATACCTCCGCGCTAGCCCAGGTAGTCGGCGAAGCTCTCGCCGGTCAGACGCTCGTAGGCCTCGATGTAGCGCTTGCGGGTCGCCTCCACTACATCGTCAGGCAGGCGCGGCGGCTTCTCACCGGAGGCGGCATCCCAGCCGGATGCGTCGGAGGTCAGCCAGTCGCGCACGTACTGCTTGTCAAAGCTGGGCTGGTTTTTACCCGGCGCGTAGGAATCCGCCGGCCAGTAGCGGGAGGAATCCGGGGTGAGTACCTCGTCGGCCAGCACCAAGTTGCCGTTGTGGTCCAGGCCGAACTCCAGCTTGGTATCCGCCAGGATGATGCCCTTCTCGCGCGCAAGGTCTGCCCCAGCCTGGTAGATGCGCAACGTTGCGTCGCGCAGCTCCGCGGCGCGCTCCTTGCCCAGCTCCTCGGCCATGAACTCGAACGAGACGTTCTCGTCATGGTCGCCCTGCTCCGCCTTGGTGGCCGGGGTAAAGATCGGTTCGTCCAGCTGGGAGGCTTCCTCCAGCCCGGCGGGCAGCTCGATGCCGCACACGGTGCCGCTGGCGTCGTATTCTTTGCGCCCGGATCCGGTGAGGTAACCGCGCGCGACGCACTCGAACGGCACCATGTCGAGCTTCTGCACCAGCATCGCCTGCCCGCGCACGTTTTCCGGAATGCGCGGATCATCCAACGGGCCGGCCAGGTGGTTCGGGAAATCCAGGCGGTCGAAGAAGAACTTCGACGTCCCTGTCAGAACCCGTCCCTTATCGGGAATGGCCGGTTCGAGGGCGAAATCGTAGGCGGAGATTCGGTCCGAGGCGACGAGCAGGAGCGTGTTTTCGTCCACCTCGTAGATGTCCCGGACCTTGCCCGAGTGCAGGTGCGTGTAGTCAGAGAGCTCTAAAGCCATGGGTTTAGTGTAGCTAGAGGATCTCACCCGGCTTGTACGCGGCGGCCTCCGGGTTGGCCTGGGCCAGCTTGTCGATGCGCGCGAGCACCGCCTCCACCTGCGACTCGGCGGCGCCGATGAAGGCGTGCTTGTCCTCCAGGGCGCGATCCAGCTGCTCCTTGTCCAGCGGCAGGCGCTCGTCGGCGGCGAGCCGCTCGACCAAGTCCTGCTCGGCGCCGTTTTCGCGCATGTTGAGCGCGACCGCCACCGCGTTTTCCTTGATCACCTCGTGAGCGGTCTCGCGGCCGATGCCGGCGCGCACCGCCGCCATGAGGATGCGGGTGGTGGCCAGGAAGGGCAGGTAGCGCTCCAGCTCGCGGTCGATCATCGCCGGGAAGGCGCCGAATTCCTCGAGCACGGTGAGGAAGGTTTCAAACTGCCCGTCGATGGCGAAGAAGGCGTCCGGCAGGGCCACGCGGCGCACCACGGAGCAGAAGACGTCGCCCTCGTTCCACTGCTGGCCGGAAAGGTCCGCCACCATGGTGAGGTAACCGCGGAGGATGACCTGGAAGCCGCCGACGCGCTCGCACGAGCGGGCGTTCATCTTGTGCGGCATGGCCGACGAACCGACCTGGCCCTCCTTGAACCCCTCGGTCACGGTCTCATTGCCGGCCATCAGGCGGATGGTCGTAGCCAGCGAGCTGGGCCCGGCGCCGAGCTCCACCAGCGCGGAGACCGCGTCGTAGTCCAGGGTGCGCGGGTAGACCTGCCCGACGGAGTCGAAGATCTCGCCGAAGCCCAAGTACTCCGCAATGGACTTTTCCAGCTGGGCGAGCTTCTCCTCAGAGCCGCCCATGAGATCCAGCATGTCCTGCGCGGTGCCCATCGGGCCCTTGATGCCGCGCAGGGGGTAACGCTGGCGCAGCTCGTCGACGCGCTGCACCGCGATGAGCATCTCGTTGGCCGCCGAGGCGAACCGCTTGCCCAACGTCGTGGCCTGGGCCGCCACGTTGTGGGAGCGCCCCGCCATGACCTGTGCCTGGTACTGGCCCGCCAGCTTGCCGATGTGCACCAGCACCGCAATCGCTTTGCCGTAGATCAGGTCGAGGGAGGTGCGAATCTGCAGCTGCTCGACGTTTTCGGTGAGGTCGCGGCTGGTCATCCCCTTGTGGATGTGCTCGTGCCCGGCCAGGGCGTTGAACTCCTCGATGCGCGCCTTCACGTCGTGGCGCAGCACGCGCTCGCGCTCGGCGATGGAGTCCACGTCGACGTCCTCAACGACCTTTTCGTAGGCGTCGATCGCCTCCTGCGGGATGTCCACACCCAGATCCTTCTGGGCGCGCATCACCGCGATCCACAGGCGGCGCTCGAGAACGATTTTGTGCTCCGGGCTCCAGATGTTGCTGAGCTCCGGCGAAGCGTAGCGCGTGGACAGGACATTCGAGATCAGATTCTTTTCAGCCACGCCCACGATTATGACACGCGGAGGCAGCGTAACTGCCTCCGCGTGGTAACGGAGCTGCCTCCACGTGGAACGGGGCTGCCTCCGCGTGGTAGAGGCGCAACCGCGCGCCTACACGCGGATCTCGCCCGCGGCTGCCTTCTTAGCGATGTCCGTGCGGTAGAACCCGCCCGACAGCTCGATGCCGTCCAGCACCTCGTAGGCGGCGGCGCGGGCAGCGTCGATGCTCTCACCCTTGCCCACTACGCCGAGCACGCGCCCGCCGGCGGAATAGTAGGTGTCGCCCTCCTTGCGGGTGCCGGCGTGGAGGACACGGGAGGCATCGTCAAGCGCGGCGCCCGTCAGCGCATCTCCCTTGCGCGGGCTGGCCGGGTAACCGCCGGCGGCGAGCACCACCATGACCGCGAAGGCGTCCTCCCACTCCAGCGGGGCAAGCTCCGCGAGCTTCCCCGTCGCGGTAGCGTACAGGGCTTCGGCCAGGGAGGACTTCAGAAGCGACAAGACCGCCTGGGTTTCCGGGTCGCCAAAGCGGCAGTTGAACTCCACGACGGCCGGGCCGTCCTCGCCCCAAGCCAGGCCGGCGTACAGAAGGCCGGAGTAGGGCGTGCCGCGGCGCGCCATCTCCTGTGCCACCGGGCGGCACACCTCGTCCACGATGCGCTGGACGCCGCCTTCTGGCAGCCACGGCAGCGGCGCGTAGGCTCCCATGCCACCGGTATTCGGGCCCGCGTCGTTGTCATGGGCGCGCTTGTGATCCTGCGCCGGCAAAAGCGGCACGACGTCCTCCCCATCTACCAGGCAGAACAGGGAGATCTCCGGGCCAGACAGGAAGCTTTCCAAAAGCACCGGGTTGCCCGCCGCGTGGACGGCCTGCACGTGCTCGATGGCTTCCGCGCGGTCGTCGGTGACCACGACACCCTTACCGCCGGCGAGGCCGTCGTCCTTCACCACGAAGTGCGGGCCAAAGCGATCGAGCGCGGCATCTATCTCCTCCGCGCTCGCGCCCGGCGCGAGGTGCTCCGCCCGCGCGGTGTTCACCCCGGCGGCAGCCATGACGTCCTTGGCAAAGGCCTTGGACCCCTCAATCTGCGCCGCCTCTGTGCCGGGGCCGAAGACGGCAAACCCCGCCGCGCGCAGCGCGTCCGCCACGCCCGCCACCAGCGGGGCCTCCGGGCCCACGACAACCAGGTCCGCGGCCACCTGCTGAGCCAGTTCCACGACCTGATCCGGATCGCTTGCGTCCTGCAGCTCCGGGTGCACGGTGGCCTGCCCGGCCATCGCAGCGCTGCCCGGGGCGGCGTGCAGCTCGCTGACTTCAGAATCGGTGGCCAGTTTCGTGACGATGGCGTGCTCGCGGCCGCCGGTACCAATGACGAGAATGCGCATGCGTCACATCCTAACGGGCACCTTTCTCGCAAGGATCCGCCGATGGCGAACTCAACACACGTTGCCCGCACGCACCCGCGGGTACCGTGTGGTGCATGTCTTCTGTTTTCACCAAAATCATCAATGGAGAAATCCCGGGCCGCTTTGTCTACCGTGACGACACCGCGGTTGCCTTCCTCACCATCGAGCCGGTCGCTTACGGCCACACGCTGATTGTCCCGGTGGAAGAGGTGGACAAGTGGACCGACCTCAAGCCGGAGCTGTGGGCGCACCTCAACGAGGTCGCGCAGAAGGTCGGCCAGGCGGTGACCGAGTCCTTCGACTGCGAGCGCGCCGGCTATCTCATCGCTGGGTTCGAGGTCCCGCACGCCCACATTCACGTCTTCCCGGCCAACGACATGTCCGGGTACTCGCTGTCCGCCGCGATGTCGGCCGACGCGACTGACGATGCCGAGATGGACAACGCCGCCGAGAAACTCCGCGCGGCACTGGGCACCGACGCGGACGGCCGGCCGCAGGGGTAAAGCGTTGTGGCCTAGCTGACCGGCAGGCTCACGGTAAAGACTGAGCCCTCCCCGGGCTCGGACTCGACCGTGATGGTGCCGCCGTGCTGGCTGACCAGCGACTTGACGATGGCGAGCCCCAGGCCGGACCCGCCGGTGTCACGAGTGCGGGAGCTGTCCTCCCGGTAGAAGCGCTCGAAGATGTGGCTGGCCACCTCGGGGGTCATGCCCTTGCCGTCATCGGCGACATCGATAAGCACGTGCCCGTCCTCCTGCCGCAACACGAGGGTGACGGCCGCCTCCGAACCGCCGTGGCGCAGGCCATTGGTCACCAGGTTGAGCAACACCTGATGGAGGCGATCCGGATCGCCGTTGACCACGGGCACGCTTTCGGCGCGGTTTTCCACCGCAATCTCCCGGTCCGGGAACGCCGCCCGCGCCGACGAGGCCACCGACAAAGTGAGCTCCAGCATGTCCACCGTGCGCTTGTCTAGGCGGTTGCCCTCCGCGCGGGTGAGCGAGAGAAGGTCCTCCACCAGCAGGGACATGCGCTTCGACTCGTCGTCGATCTTGGAAAAGACGCGGTCGACGTCATCCGTCGCCCCGGAACGGTAAAGCTCCGTGTACCCGCGCAGGCTGGTCAGCGGGGTGCGCAGCTCGTGGGAGGCGTCGCCGACGAACCGGCGCATCTGCTCCTCTTTATCCTGGGCTTCCAAGATGGACTGCTGCAGCCGCCCCAGCATGACGTTGAGGGACGCGGCCAGCTGGCCCACCTCCGTGTGCAGCGGCCACTCGGGCACGCGGCGGTCCAAGTCGCCGCGGGCGATCTGCGTCGCGGTCTTTTCCACCACCCGCAACGGGCGTAACGCGTGGCGGATGAAGAAGAAGCCGGCGAGCGCGATGATGAGCAGCACGACGGTGAGGATGAACACCTGGATGAGCGCGAGTCCGCGGAGGATCCCGCGCTCGTTTTCCACGTTCTTCGCCACCACCGTGAGCACACCGTCGCGCTCGGTGGCCATGGCACGCCACTGATAGTCCACCTTCGATTCCGACGTGGACCGGATGGTGCGCGGCTTGTCCCCGATGAGCAGCCGCTTGAAGTCCGGCTCGCTTTCCTGCGGGCGCAGCAGGCCGGACCGCCCCGAGTTGGTTTCCACGGTGTAGACGTAAAAGTCCGACGGCGGCCGGTTCTTCGCGCTCCCGCCGATGATGTCCGGGTTAAGCGCCCACCCGGACGACGCCTGCCGCAGATCCTCATCGACGCTGGTGTAAATGACGTCGCGCATCAGGGAAGAGACGGCGACGGCGCTGAGCGCAAGGCCCAAGCCGGAGACCGCCACGACGATGACGACCAGCCAGGTGCGCAGCGGCATCGCCAATGGGCGCGTCCGCGCGCGCAGGCGGCCGGCGGACGTGGACTCGGCCGACGACTTCTCGGCGAGGTCTGTTTCGGCCGCGTGGCGCGTTCTACGTTTCGTCATAAACCTTGTAGGCGTGCCTGGTTAACGTGCCTTGGAAAGACGGGCGTGCGGTTTAGCTGCGCGGGGTGCGCAGGACGTAACCGACGCCGCGGACGGTGTGGATGAGCGGCTTGTCGCCGGTATCGATCTTGCGGCGCAGGTACGAGATGTAGGACTCCACCACGTTGCCGTCGCCGCCGAAGTCGTAGTGCCACACGTTGTCCAGGATCTTGGCCTTGGACAGGACGACCTCCTTGTTCTGCATGAGGTAGCGCAGGAGGTTGAACTCGGTCGGCGACAGGTCGATGATCTTGCCACCCTTGGTCACCTCGTGGGTGTCGTCGTTCAGGGTGAGGTCGGCGTAGGTCATGCTGGCGCCGCTTTCTTCCTCGTCCACCCCGCGGCCGCGGCGGAGGATCACGCGCAGACGGGTGATGACTTCCTCAAGGCTAAACGGCTTGGTCACGTAGTCGTCCGCGCCGATGGTCAGGCCGTGGATGCGCTGGTCCACGCTGTCCTTGGCGGTGAGGTAGAGGACCGGGCCGTCGAGGCCTTCGGTGCGGAGCTTGGCCAGAAGTTCGAAGCCGTCCATCCCTGGCATCATGACGTCCAGGATGTACGCGTCTGGGTTTAGCTCGCGGGCGAGGCGGAGCGCCTCCGTGCCGTTGTTTGCGCTGTGCACGTCAAAGCCCTGGAACTTCAGCGAGACGGTCAGGAGCTCAACGATATTAGGCTCGTCGTCGACGACCAGAACAGTCACTTGGTCTTTGCGGTCATCCATGAGAAAAATCCTCGCTTCAGTCGGTGAGTTGGCTAGCCCGCATGATTGCACGCCCTAGTGTAATCCCACTGGTAGGAAGCTGGACACCCGCTGGAAAAGAATAAAAGGGGCGTCGCCCCAGCCATGAGCTGCGACAACGCCCCTCAACCCACACTATTGTGGGTGCTCCCCCATTGGGGGATCCCCCGCCGTCTTACGGGATCGGGATGTTGCGGAGGTTGGACTCCGCCATGTTCAGCATGTAGCCGACACCGCCATCCAGAACGGTCTTGGCGGCCGCGGTGGAAAAGCCCACCATCTGGTCCCAGGTGATGTTCGGCGGGATGGACAGCGCGTTCGGGTCCGTGACGATGTCAACCAGCACCGGACCGTCGAAGGCGAGCGCCTCCTTGATCTGCTGCTTCGCGGTCTTCGGATCCTCGATGCGAACGTGCTTGATGCCCACGCCCTTTGCAATCTCGGCGAAGTTGACCTGCGCGTGGTCGGTCTCGTGCTCCGGCAGGCCGGCGACGAGCATCTCGAGCTTGACCATGCCCAGCGAGGAGTTGTTGAAGCAGAACATCTTGATGGGCAGGTCGTGCTGCTTGACCGTGATGAGCTCGCCCATCAGCATGGACAGGCCGCCGTCGCCGTTGAAGGAGATGACCTGGCGGTCGCGGTTACCCGCCTGCGCGCCGATGGCCTGCGGCAGGGCGTTCGCCATCGTGCCGTGACGGAAGGAGCCGTGCTGCTGGCGCTTGCCGTTCGGGGTGATGTAGCGCGCGCCCCACACGTTGCACATACCAGTGTCCACGGTGAAGATGGCGTCCTCGTCGGCCTCGCGGTCGATGATGTCCGCCACGAACTCCGGGTGGATCGGGGTGTGGTGCTCGATGTTGTGGGTGTAGGCCTCGACCACGTGCTTGAGCTTGCGGTGGTGCTCACGCAGCATCTTGTCCAGGAACTTGCGATCCGTCTTCTCCTCGATGTGCGGGAGAATGTTCTCGATGGTCGCGGCCACGTCGCCGGCCACCGGGTGCTGGATGGTGGTGCGGCGGCCGATGTGGCTGGCGTTGATATCAATCTGCGCGACGTTCTTGGTGGGCAGGAACTCGGTGTACGGGAAGTCGGTACCGACCAGGAGCAGCAGGTCGGCATCGTTAGTCGCGGTGTGCGCCGCGCCGTAGCCGAGGAGGCCGGACATGCCCACGTCGTACGGGTTGTCGTACTGGATGAACATCTTGCCACCCAAGGCGTGGCCCACCGGCGCCTTAATCTTTTCCGCCAGGGCGAACAGCTCGTCGCGGGCGTCCTTCGCGCCGCGGCCGGCGAAGATGGCGACCGTGTCGGCATCGTTAATCGCCTGCACCAGATCGGCGGCCTCGTGCGGATCCGGGTAGACAACCGGACGGCCGGCCGAGATCTTCGACTGGGAGAAGCGATCGTCTTCGATTTCCTGGGTGGACACGTCACCAGGGACGACAAGCACGGACACGCCGTTGCCCGCCATGGTGCTCTGCAGTGCGTGGTGCAGGATGGTCGTGCCCTGGTCAGCCGAGTTCGCCATCTCGCAGTAGCCGGAGCACTCCTGGAAGAGCATCTCCGGGTGGGTCTCCTGGAAGAAGGTGGAGCCGATCTTCGGCGACGGAATGTGGCTGGCAATGGCGAGGACCTTGGCGCCGTTGCGGTTGGCGTCGTACAGGCCCTGGATGAAGTGAGTGTTGCCCGGGCCGCAGGACGCCGCGCACACCGCGAGCTTGCCGGTGGACAGGGAGTCGGTGCCCGCGGCAAACGCAGCGGCTTCCTCGTTACGTACGTGAATCCACTCGATGTGGGACTTACGCAGCGCATCAGTAATCGGGTTGAGGGAGTCGCCGACAATACCGTAAATGCGCTCCACGCCCTGCTCTTCCAGGGTCTGAATGAGCTGTTGCGCAAAAGTCTTTGCCATTAGCTTTTCTCCTAAATTCAAAAGACAAATGTGAGGACCGCGCGCCCACGTGCGGCACGGCCACAACGCGCGCCCATGCTAGTGCTTTTTCGTCCGCGGGAACAGGTCGCCCCCACTCCGTTTTCGTGAGAATTGCGCACCACTCCGCGCATGGGTGAGGTTTACCTCACCCTACCGGTAGTTTCTGCGCCGCGACTACAGTTGTGTCCATGAGCTCGTCTGCACCATCCCCCACCCCAGACCCCTCTACCACCCCACAACCGCGCCCATTTCGGCACCGCTGGGCATTCCTCGGAATCATTTCCTTAGGTCTGCTCATGATCAGTTTGGATAACTCCATCCTGTTTACCGCCCTGCCGGTGCTGGAAGATGAGCTGTCCACCACCCCCAATCAGGCGCTGTGGGTCATCAACACCTACCCGCTGGTGCTGTCCGGCCTGCTGCTGGGCACGGGCACGCTCGGCGACCGCATCGGCCACCGGCGGATGTTCTTGCTGGGATTGACCATCTTCGGGTACAGCTCGCTCGCGGCGGCGTACGCGCCGACCCCGGGGTTGCTCATCGCCACGCGCGCCCTGCTCGGCATGGGTGCGGCGGTGATGATGCCGGCC
>VNIW01000265.1_pt1 | contig 25389 bp, 23 predicted proteins | sample 7248591 | NCBI WGS metagenome assembly VNIW01 (sample SAMN12251776, study PRJNA551026) | human skin metagenome | isolation source: skin samples from patients infected with Netherton Syndrome | host: Homo sapiens | place: France:Paris | reverse complement strand
CCATCGCGCCGGTTGCCGCCGACACCGCGGCGAAAGGCAGCGCCGTCGGGTTGACCAGGCCCCACGCCACGGACGAGACCGCGCCGGTGGTCAGGCCCGCCGCAGGGCCGGTGAGGGCAGCGATGAGAACCGTGCCTACCGAATCCAGGTAGAGCGGGATGCCTATCGACCCGACCACTTGGCCCACCGCAGCATTGGCCACGACCGCCAGCGGGATAAGCGCGATCACGCGGGCGGGCAGCCGCGGCAAAACCCCCGCGACCAGCGCTAGGGTGCCCGCTAGATAGCCGGCGAGGGTGATAAGGCCGGCCCGTGAATCGGCGAGCGCGGCGGCGGTGCTGCCATCGCCCTCCCCAAACGACGGGCGGGCAATAACCACGAAGACCCACGTCGCGGCGATGCAGAATACGCCGAAGAGGGTAATTAACCGGCCGCGGGAAAACAGGAGTGACATGGGAAATTCCGAAGAGGTTGTTGCGTCTCCCCGCGCCTATGTCACCTCAGCGCGGACGCTCAGCAAAGTAGCTGGGCTGAAAATTCTTTCCCGCTAGCGTAACCAACCGGATGCGGGATGGCTAACCAACCCTGCGCCGCGGAAGAATTCGGCGAATGCGCCGTCGATATCAGCCGCGGTCACCAGCCGCGAATTGGCCGGGCGCGCCCAGTGTCCGCGCAGGTCCGCCACGCTGGTCCCACGCAGCAACTCGCTGTCCGCCTCGACCGCGATGGTGGTATCGACGGCTTCACAATCGGCGCGCCCCAGGGCAATCAGGCAGGTCAGCAGATCGTGCACCTGGGCCTGGTAGCCCTCCCCTTGGGCCTCGTGAAACTCGAAGTAAAACCGCACGATGTCGGGCAGGACCTCGCCCATCGGGGTCTTTCCCAGCGCAGCCACCAGCGCGTCCAGACGCCTCGGCGTCAGCAGCATCTGCTCGGTGACCTCGAGCGAGCACAGGGTAGTCAGCTCCCTAGTCGGGCGCGCGAAGAAGTCCCGCGCCGCGTAGGGGTCAACCCAGAAGTTCCACTCGGCCGTCGGCGTCGTGTTGCCGCGGTAATTGACCGCCCCGCCCATGACGGTGACGGAGGAGAAACGATCCATCTCGTCTGGGTGCTGCGCGGCGAAGGCCGCGGCGTTGGTCAGCGGCCCGGTGACGATGAGGTGGACGTCCCTGCCTGCGCTATCGCCGCTCGCGCTCCCGCCACGCGCGAGGGCATCCAGCCAGCAGCGCTGCCACTTTTCCGGAGCACTGAGCTCTCGGTCGGCGGCGCGGGCACACCGCTGAGGAGCCTGCGCATACCCCAATCCGTGGGCGCCGTGAGTCTCCGGGGTGGTGACCAACTCGCACCGCGCTGGGGCGGGCTGGCCGGCGGTGACGGCGGCATCGGCAAGCACGTGCTCGCCGCACAGCTCCAAGATCCACCGGGCGTTGGCGGCCGAGACATGCGCGTGGGTGTTGCCGGACGATGTCGTGACGGCCGCCAGCTCAATCTCGCCGGCGCGGTGCAGGCCTACCAAATAAATGAGCGCCAGGGTGTCATCGATGCCTGGATCGCAGTCGATGACCACCACTGGCGGCTCAGCATGCGGGGTGTGTCCCATTGTTAGATGTCGGCGACCTTGCCGTCACCGTCGATGAAGCTCAGCGGGGATGCCGGCCAGGTCTCACGGCCCGCCATTTCGGTGACAACGTCCGCCACCAGCTCGCGCGAGGTGTGCTGGCCTTCCTTGGCCACCTCGTCGGCGACGAGCTCCACGCCGCCGGCCGGCTCCTCGGTCAGCACGGCCGGGCCCAGGATGAGGTAGTCGAGCTCCGTCGCGTTGAGACGGTTGTCCACTTCCTTCTTCGCCTCAACGTACGGGTAGAAGTCCGGATCCTTTTCCTCCGGCATCTCGTTCTTGGTCGCGCCGGCGTACGAAATCATGAGGTAGCGCGGCGCGTCCTTGCCCTCAGAGGCGAGCTTTTCCACCGCGTCGATGGACTTCAGGGCGGCATCACGGTCGACGGCCCAGGTGAGCTCGCGACCGCCCCGGCCACCGTTGCCCGCGCCCCACACGACGACGTCGAAGTCTGCGAGGATGTCGGCCCATTCGTCGACGGAGAGCTCGGTGACATCGCGAAGCAGGGCCTTCGCACCCAGCTTTTCGATGTCCGCCACCTGCTCTTCCTTGCGGATAAGGGAGGTAACCTCGTGGCCCGCGTCCACGAGCTTCGGGGCGGCCAGCAGGCCGACCTTGCCGTGGCCGCCTATGTAGAGAACCTTCTGAGTATTCGTCGTATCAGTCATGAGCGCCACCGTACGCTTCCGAACCGGCCTACATCAGCCCCGCGGGGCGCTACCATGAATCGCATGCATGCAATTTTGACCGTCTCCGGTGTGGACCACACCGGCATCATCGCCGCCGTGGCCACCGCCCTTGCTGAAGAAAATGTCAACATCCTCGATGTCTCCCAAACGCTGACGTCCGGTTACTTCACCATGATCCTCCGCGTGAAGTACTCCGAAGACGACATCACCATCGCCGGCATCCGCGCGAAGATGAACCAGGTTGCCGAATCGACCCAGCAGGTCATCAACGTGCAGTCCGAGGATCTCTTCACTGCCATGAACGAGGTGTAGGCCGGATTATGACTACCCCGCTCAACGCGCACCGCATTCTCGATGTCATCGACATGATCCAGCGCTACCGCCTGGATATTCGCACCGTGACGATGGGCATTTCCCTTTTGAGCTGCGCGCGCTCCACGATGAAAGAGACCGCCGACGCGGTCTACGACAAGGTGACCACGCAGGCCGAAAACCTGGTGGATACCGTCTCCCACATTGAGGCCGAACTGGGCATCCCGATCGTGAACAAGCGAGTCTCGGTCACTCCGGTTTCGCTCATCACGGCCCAGGCCGAGGGCAACCCGGCGGAGGTCGCGCACGCGCTCGACCGCGCCGCCCGCGAGACCGGCGTCGACTTCGTCGGCGGTTACTCCGCCTTGGTGGAAAAGGGCATGACGGCTGCCGATGAACGCCTCATCCACTCCATTCCGGAAGCACTTTCTGCCACGAACTTGGTGTGCTCATCGGTGAACGTCGCCTCCTCGCGCGCCGGCATCAACATGGATGCCACGCGCAAGATGGGTGAGGCGGTGAAAAAGGCGGCGGAACTGACCGCCGAAGAGTCGGCGATCGCCTGCGCCAAGCTCGTCGTGTTTGCCAATTCCGTGGGCGACAACCCATTTATGGCTGGCGCGTTCCACGGCGTCGAGGAACCCGACTGCGTCGTCTCCGTCGGTGTCTCCGGGCCCGGTGTGGTCGACCGCGCTATCGGCTCGCTCGAAGGTGCCACGCTCAACGAGGTGGCCGAGGAGGTCAAGAAGGCGGCCTTTAAGATCACCCGCGCCGGGCAGCTGGTGGGCACCATGGCGGCCGAGCGCCTCGGTGTGCCGTTCGGCATCGTCGATCTCTCGCTCGCTCCCACGGCGGAGCTCGGCGATTCCGTCGCCCATATCCTGGAGCACATGGGGCTCGAACAGGTGGGCACGCACGGCACCACCGCCGCGCTGGCGCTTCTCAATGACTCGGTGAAAAAGGGCGGCATGATGGCCTGCTCCCGCGTGGGCGGGCTGTCTGGGTCTTTCATCCCCGTCTCCGAGGACCGCGGCATGATCGACGCGGTGCGCAGCGGCGCCATTTCGATGGACAAGCTAGAGGCGATGACCGCCATCTGCTCTGTCGGCTTCGACATGATCGCCTTGCCCGGGTCCACCCCGGCGGAGACGATTGCCGGCATGATCGCCGACGAGGCTGCCATCGGGATGATGAACCATAAGACGACCGCCATGCGCGTCATCCCGGTTCCGGGCAAGGACGTCGGCGACGAGGTCAACTTCGGCGGGCTGTTGGGCTACGCGCCCATCATTCCCGTCAACACGGTGGGTAACCGCGAATTCATCCACCGCGGCGGGTTCATCCCCGCCCCGGTGCACGGGTTCCGCAACTAGGCCCGAGGCAAAGTCTCGGGCCTAGCCGTTAGGCAACTACTTTTTGCCGCTGGGAAGCACGTCCTTCCACGGCTTCTCATCCCACTTCAGGCCACCGGCCAGGAAGGCAATCGGGCCGAGCGGGCCAGCGCCGGCGATGACGATTCCCCACAGCCACTGCGGGCCGCGGATCTTCTCCTTCGGGATGTGGTAGAGGAAGTGACCGGCGACGGCCTTCAGAAGAGCGTCGAGGGCTGCGAACTTGCCGCCGTTGCCCTTGTTGTCGTCGTTGTCGTTGTCGTTCTTTCCGCCAAACAGCGAAGTCAAAGAATCAAATAGAGCCATGCGGGCCATTGTAGGGCGGCGCGGGCATGCCGCGCCACGAACTTTGCAGGGATTACTGCCGCCTAGGCTCCGCTACGGGTAGCTGCGTGCCACCGCTGCTACCCGCTAGGCCAGTTCGACGATCTCCATGTACTCGTCGCTCCACAAGTCTTCGTCGCCGTCGGGCATGATGATGACGCGCTCCGGTTCGAGTGCCTTCACCGCGCCCGGATCGTGGGTCACCAGTACCACTGCCCCGGTATACGTGCGCAGGGCATCGAGAACCTGCTCGCGCGAGACGGGGTCGAGGTTGTTGGTCGGCTCATCGAGAAGCAGCACGTTCGCCCGCGACGACACCAATGTTGCCAGCGACAGACGGGTCTTCTCACCGCCGGAGAGCGTGCCGGCGGGCTGCTGCAGCTTGTCGCCGGAGAACATGAAGGCGCCCAAAAGGCCACGCAAGTCCTGCTGGTCGGCCTCCGGGCAGGCATCGATGGTGTTCTGCCACACAGACTTGTCCGGGTCGATGGTGTCGTGCTCCTGCGCGAAGTAACCGATGCGCAAACCGTGGCCGGTGACGATGCCACCCTCGCCATCGGAGCGTTCCTCGCCGGCGAGCAGCTTAAGCAACGTAGTTTTGCCGGCGCCGTTGTAGCCCAGCACCACGACACGCGAGCCCTTGTCGATTGCCAAATCCACGCCCGCGAAGACCTCAAGTGAGCCGTACATCTTGGTCAGCCCCTTGGCGTTCAGCGGGGTCTTGCCGCAGTGCGCGGGCTCCGGGAACTTGATGCTGGCCACCTTGTCGGAGACGCGAACCTCGTCCAGGTTTTCCAGCATCTTGTCCGCGCGGGCCAACATTTGTTTCGCGGCTGCGGCTTTCGAGGCCTTGGCGCCGAATTTGGCGGCCTGCTTCTGCAGCGCGGACGCCTTCTTCTCGGCGTTGGCGCGCTCGCGGCGGCGGCGCGCCTCGTCGGCGGCACGCGCGTCGAGATACTTCTTGTACCCCATGTTGTACACGTCGGCCTCGGCGCGCGTGGCATCCAAGAACCAGACCTTGTTGCAGACGGCCTCCAGCAGCTCCACGTCGTGGGAGATCATGAGCAGGCCGCCTTCGTGCTTGGACAGGAAGTGGCGCAGCCACGTAATCGAGTCGGCATCGAGGTGGTTGGTGGGCTCATCGAGAAGCAACGTCGTGTCCGACTTGCCCGAGCCGGCGGTGGCTGCGAACAGGATCTGCGCCAGCTCCACACGGCGGCGCTGACCACCGGACAGCGTGTTGAGTTTCTGATCCAGCACGCGCTGCGGCAGGCCCAAGTTATCGCAGATCTGGGCGCACTCGGAATCCGCCTCGTAGCCGCCAAGCGCGTGGTAGCGCTCCTCCATGCGGGAGAACTTTTCGATGGCCTTGGCCTGCTTATCCGGATCCGTCTCGGTTTCCATCCGGTGCTGCTGCTTGTCCATCGAGCGGCGGATCTCATCCAGCCCGCGGGCTGACAACACGCGGTTACGCGCGGTTTGCTCCAAGTTTCCCTCGCGGGAATCCTGCGGCAGGTAACCAATGGGCCCCGAAACGGTCACCGAACCGCCGTGGGGTTCGGTCTCCCCCGACAGGATGCGCATCGTGGTCGTCTTACCGGCGCCATTGCGTCCGATCAGCCCGATGCGGTCGCCGTGCTGCACGCGCAAGTGGTGTCCCGGCGCCTCCAGCAGAGTGCGGGCGCCGACGCGAACCTCGAGGTCATTGGTAACAATCACGGAAAGATACTAACAATTGACCGCGCACAGAAAAGAAAAGACCCGCAACGGCGGGGTCGCGCCACTGCGGGTCTTTAAACCTGTCCGAGTTGGAGAGCTAGCTTTGGCGGGCTTTCTTGACGATGAACCACACGGCCGCAATCACTGCCGCCACGACCGCGACCTTCAGCAGTAACATCCCGGCGACCGCAGCTAACACGCCTATTTCTGGAAGGCCTATGCTCATCGTCTCAACTCCTTTGCCTGAATTTTCGGGGCCCAAACGGTGGGATCCCCGTGGGACGCACCCTAACACAGTTTTATTCACCTACACGGCAAAGCCGAGGGCCTGCAGCTGTTCGCGGCCTTCCTCGGTGATCATGTGCGGGCCCCACGGCGGCATCCAGACCCAGTTGATGCGGATGCCGTCCACGACGCCGTTGCCCACGACGGCCTCTTCGGACTGCTCTGCGATCATGTCGGTCAGCGGGCAGGCCGGGGACGTCAGCGTCATGTTGATGTGGGCGATTTCCTTGCCCTGCTCCTCTTCGAGCCAGATATCGTAGACCAGACCGAGATCCACAATGTTGATGCCGAGCTCCGGGTCAATGACATCGCGAAGATACTCGGAGATGTCGTAGGCCTTCTTGATCTGCTCTTCGGTCTGCTCCGGGCGCTTCTGCTCCTCGGAGTTGCCGTCGAAGCTTGAGTTTTCGTTCTGATACGGCTCAGTCATCTACTTCTCCAATTCCGTTAGCGCATCGACCGACGCGGCCTCGAATGCCTTCCACCCGAGAAGCGCGCACTTCACACGGGCCGGGTACCGGGACACGCCAGCAAAAGCCACGCCGTCGCCGATGACGTCCTCGTCGCCCTCGTATTCGCCGCGGGAGGTGGCCATCTTCTCAAATTCGGCCAGCTTCTCGCGAGCCTCGGTGAGGCTCAGCCCCATGATCTCCTCGGCCATGACCGACGTCGAGGCCTGCGAAATGGAGCACCCTTCCGCATCGTAGGAGACGTCCTTCACGGTCTCGCCGTCGTCGGACAGGCACACGCGTAAGGTCAACTCGTCACCGCACGACGGGTTCACGTGGTGCACCTCGGCCTGGTACGGCTCCCGCAGCCCCGCATGCACGGGGTGCTTGTAGTGATCCAGGATGACGTCCTGGTACATCGAATCAAGATTCATTTAGTTCACCCCAAAGAACTCGCGAGCGTGCTCGATTGCCTCGACCAGCTTATCGATCTCTTCGAACGTGTTGTAGAGGTAGAAGCTCGCCCGGGCGCTCGACTGCGCCCCCAGCGAACGGTGCACCGGCCACGCGCAGTGGTGTCCGACGCGGATGCACACGCCGCGGTCATCGAGAACCTGGCCTAAGTCGTGCGGGTGCACGCCATCGACCGCGAACGCGATAGCCGCGCTGCGGTTGTCCGGCGACGTCGGCCCCAGGATGGTCAGCCCGTCGATGGTCTGCAGCTTCTCCAGCGCGTACGCGGTCAGTTCGCGCTCATGGGCGTGGATGTTGTCCATGCCGATCTCTTCGAGGAACTTCACCGCGGCGCCGAGACCAACGACCTGGCTGGTCATCTGCGTGCCGGCTTCGAAGCGCTGCGGCGGCTCGGCGAAGGTGGTCTTTTCCATCTTCACGATCTCGATCATGGAACCGCCGGTCAAAAATGGCGGGAGCTGCTTTAAGTGCTCCCCCTTGCCGTAGAGCACGCCCACGCCGGACGGACCGCACATCTTGTGCCCGGAGAAAGCCGCGAAGTCTACGTCGAGCGCGTGGAAGTCAACCGGCATGTGCGGCACCGACTGGCACGCGTCCAAGACGGTGTAGGCACCCACCGCCTTGGCGCGGCGAACGATTTCTTCGACGTCCGCCACCGCGCCGGTGACGTTGGACTGGTGGGTAAATGCGACGACCTTGACCGATTCATCGAGCTCGAGCGAGTCGAGGTCGATGCGGCCATCGTCAGTCGCGGCGTACCACTTCAACGTCGCGCCGGTGCGCCGCGCCAGTTCCTGCCACGGCACCAGGTTCGCGTGGTGCTCGATCTCCGTAATGACGATCGTGTCGCCTGGGCCGACCTGCAGGTCCCCTGCCCGGTCGTCGCCCATGGTGAACGCCACGAGGTTGAGCGCCTCCGTGGCGTTCTTCGTGAACGTGATTTCCTCGTAGTCGGCACCCACGAACTTCGCGATGGCTGCGCGGGCGTCCTCATAGGCGTCCGTGGCTTCCTCCGCGATCTGGTAGGCCCCGCGGTGCACGGGCGCGAAGTTGCCCAGCACGAATTCTTCTTCCGCCTTCCACACCGGCAGCGGGCGCTGCGAAGTGGCACCGGAATCGAGATACACCAGCGGGTTCCCGCCGCGCACGGTGCGCTGCAGGATCGGGAACTGCTCCCTTACCGCATCAACGTCGAAGTGAGTCATACCCTGTATGTCCTGATTTCCTAAGTTGCGCTTACAGGAACTTGTCGTAGCCCTCGGACTCCAGCTGGTCCGCCAGCTCCGGGCCGCCGGTTTCCACGATCTTGCCGCCGGCGAAGACGTGGACGAACTCCGGGCGCACGTAGTTCAGGATGCGCTTGTAGTGCGTAATCATGACGATGCCGCCATTGGTTTCGTCCTGGTAGCGGTTAATGCCGTCGGAGACGATGCGCAGCGCGTCGACGTCCAGGCCGGAGTCGGTCTCGTCCATGATGGCGAACTTCGGCTTGAGCACGTCGAGCTGCATGACCTCGTGGCGCTTCTTCTCGCCGCCGGAGAAACCTTCGTTCACGGAACGGGAGGCGAAGGACTTATCGATCTTGAGGTCCTCGCGCGCCTGGGTGAGCTCCTTGTTCCACTCGCGCAGCTTCGGTGCCTCGCCGCGGGTAGCGGTGACCGCGGAGCGCAGGAACTGGCTCATCTTCACGCCCGGCACCTCGGTCGGGTACTGCATGGCGAGGAAAAGACCGGCGCGGGCGCGCTCGTCCACGCCCATCTCGAGGACGTTCTCCCCGTCCAGCAGGATCTCGCCTTCGGTCACCTCGTAGCGCGGGTGGCCCGCGATGACGTAGGACAGGGTGGACTTGCCGGAGCCGTTCGGGCCCATAATGGCGTGGATCTCACCGGAGTTCACGGTCAGGTCGACGCCCTTCAGGATCTCCTTGGGCTCTTCGTTCTCGTCGCTCGGCAGCACCTGGGCGTGCAGGTTTTTAATTTCCAGCGTTGCCATAGTTTTAACTCTCTTTCGCTTCGTACGTGGTGTGTGTATAGGGCTTGGCTGACTGTGAGTCCGTCTAAGCGGTGATGCGCTCGAGTTCGTCGACGACCCGCTTTTCCAAGTCCTCGCGCAGGGACTCGACCGGAATGCGCTGCAGCACGTCGAAGAAGAAGCCCTGGATGATGAGGCGGCGGGCTTCCGCCTCCGGGATGCCGCGGGACATCAGGTAGAACAGCTCGAGTTCATCGAATCGACCCACCGTAGCGGCGTGGCCCGCGCCGGCGATCTCGCCGGTGGCGATCTCCAGGTTCGGGATCGCATCGGCACGCGCGCCCTTGGTCAGGATGAGGTTATTGTTGGTCTCGTAGGTGTCGGTGTTGCGGGCATCCGGGCGGATGAGCACGTCACCGACCCAGCACGTACGAGCTTCGTTCATCTCCTCGCCCTGCAGAGCACCCTTGTAGAGGACGCGGGAGCGGCAGTTGGGCTCGGAGTGATCGACCAGCATGCGGTTTTCGAAGTACTGGCCCGAGTCGGCGAAGTAGACGCCGAGCAGCTCGGCATCGCCGCCCGGGGCGGTGAAGTTGACGCGCGGGACGATACGGACCACGTCGCCGCCGAAGATGGCGGTGTTGTGGCGGATCACGGCGTCGCGGCCGACGGAGATGACCTGGTGGGACATCTGCAGGCCGTCGGACTCCCAGTCCGCGTCGATGACGACGGTGACGTTGGCCTCATCGCCGACGAGAAATTCAATGTTGTCGGCGTGAGTGCCGGAGCCTACGTACTTCAACACGATGGTCACGTCGGCGTGGTGGCCGATGTCAAAGGAGGTCATGCCGAAGGAGGTGACATCGTCACCCGCGCCGGTGATGGTGACAGTGACCGGCTCCTCCGGGTTCGCTTCCGGGTCGACGGTGACAACCTGTGCCTCCGGCATGGAGGTCCAGGCCTGTGCCGCCACGCGGTCGGTCGGCTTGCCGGCGCGGCCCAAGCGCTCATCGTCCGGCGCGACGGTCTCGGAGTGGACACCGGCCGGGGTAGTGACATCGATCTTCTGCGCGACCGGGGTGGAGAACTCGCCCTTGTGCAGGCCGCGGAGGCGGCGCAGCGGGGTGAAGCGCCAGATCTCATCCTTGCCGCGCGGGACGTCGAAGTCCGCGACGTCGGTCGACTGGAAAAGGTCACCCTTGGTCTCGTGGGTAGCGCCCCGCTGAGTCGAGAATTCGTTTGCGTTGACCATTACGGTTTAGCCCACCGATCCTTCCATCTGCAGTTCAATGAGGCGGTTCAACTCGAGTGCGTATTCCATCGGCAGCTCCTTGGCGATGGGTTCGATGAAGCCGCGCACGATCATGGACATAGCTTCTTCCTCGTCGATTCCGCGCGACATGAGGTAGAACAGCTGCTCCTCCGACACCTGCGAGACCGTCGCCTCGTGACCCAGGGTGACGTACTCGTTGCGGATGTCGTTGTACGGGTATGTGTCCGACCGGGAGATGTTGTCCACCAGCAGGGCGTCACACTCGACGTTCGAGGTGGAGTGGTGCGCGTTCTTGTGCACCTCCACCAGACCGCGGTAGGCGGATCGGCCGCCGGAGCGCGACACCGACTTCGAGACGATGTTGGACGAGGTGTACGGCGCCAGGTGCTTCATCTTCGCGCCAGTGTCCTGGATCTGGTTTTCGCCAGCGAAGGCGACGGACAGGACCTCGCCGTGGGCATGCGGGCCGGTCATCCAGACCGCCGGGTACTTCATGTTCACCTTGGAGCCGATGTTGCCGTCGACCCACTCCATCACAGCGCCTTCTTCGCAGCGGGCACGCTGGGTGACCAGGTTGTACACGTTGCCCGACCAGTTCTGGACGGTGGTGTAGCGGCAGCGGCCGCCCTTCTTCACCACGATCTCCACGACGGCGGCGTGGAGGGAATCCGAGGTGTAAATAGGCGCGGTGCAGCCCTCGACGTAGTGCACGTACGCGTCCTCGTCCACAACGATGAGGGTGCGCTCGAACTGGCCCATGTTCTCGGTGTTAATGCGGAAGTAGGCCTGCAGCGGGATGTCCACGTGCACGCCCTTGGGCACGTAAATGAAGGAACCGCCGGACCACACTGCGGAGTTCAGCGCGGAGAACTTGTTGTCGCCCGCCGGGACAACGGACTCGAAGTACTCCTGGAACAGCTCCGGGTATTCGCGCAGGCCGGTGTCGGTGTCGACGAAGATGACGCCCTGGCGCTCCAGATCCTCGCGGATCTGGTGGTAGACCACCTCAGACTCGTACTGTGCGGCAACACCGGCGACAAGACGCTGCTTTTCCGCTTCCGGAATGCCCAGCTTGTCGTAGGTGTTCTTAATGTCCTCGGGCAGGTCGTCCCAGGTCTGCGCCTGCTGCTCCGTGGACTTCACGTAGTACTTGATGTTGTCGTAATCCAGATTGGTGACATCCGGACCCCACTGCGGAAGCGGCTTCTTATCGTAAATATCCAAGGCCTTGAGGCGCCGCTTCAGCATCCATTCCGGCTCGTTCTTGCTTTCAGAGATGTGGCGCACCACGGACTCATCGAGTCCGCGACGTGCAGCCTCACCAGCAGCGTCGGAATCGTGCCAGCCGTATTCGTAGGCACCGATGGAATCGATGATTTCGTCATCGGTCATCTTCTTCTCAGTTCCTGGGGCAGGATTTGCCTGAGTCATGACCCGCTCCTTTCATGGGAATCATCTTCTTGCGTCGTGGGGGTTGAGGCGGTGTTCAACGGGATATTCGTAGTGCAGATGCCGTGTCCGTCCGCGATCGTGGCCAGTGGCTGCACGTGCGTGCCCAGCTTTGCGGAAACGACCTCCTGCTCAGCTGCACACAACTCCGGGTGCTCTGCAGCCACACGGGCCACCGGGCAGTGGTGCTGACAAATCTGCACTCCCCGTCCCGCGTTGGTAACCGTGGCCGCGAAACCGTGCGCATCCAACACATCGGCCAGTTTACGCACCGCATCCGACAGGGATTCTTCATCCCCCGCCTGCACGTCGGCGTCAAGATCGACGCCGGCGAGCAGACGGTTCCAGTGGGCCGTAGCGAACCGCTCCACGGCGGCGCTACCCCCTGCCTGCCGGATTGCGTGAAGCGCGTCGGATGCTAGCTTATCGTAGGAATGACCGAACTGCGTCCGGCCGGTTTCCGTGAGCCGGAAATGCTTCGCTGGACGCCCACGGTGTGCTCGTCCAGAGCCAGCTGCTCCGGCGCGCGGCTTAACGGTTTCTGCGTACCCCGTATCGACCAGGATGTCTAAGTGACGACGCACCCCGGCAGCCGACAGCCCAAGCTCGTGAGCAATGTCCGCGGCAGTCACCGGGCCGTTTTTGAGTACATACAGCATGACCTGGCGGCGCGTTTCCCCCTCAGTCGATCGCGTCTCCTGCATCGAGGGCCACACCTCCTTGCCATTGGTCGCCGACATGTTCGTGCGTCTTTTTAGACAACACTAGTGTTCCCTAAATCATTCCCGAATGCCATTTCCACCACGCCGCGGCCCCGAATTATGGGTGACTCCTGGCCGGGCGCTGTCCGGAAAGTGCGCCATGCGCCGAACACACATCCCCGCAAAACGACCCCCACCAAGCCTGGGCGGCTACAGTACTATTCGATGATCACGCCGCTGCACCGCCTCTGGGCCCCGTTCCGCCGGGAGATCCCCCGGCTCGGCCTTCCCGGATCCCGGTCAGCGGGTCTACACGTTGAACCCACCCAAGCTGATACCGCCGCGCGTGACGATGCCCCGGCGCCCCCGACGACCCCAGCGGGCGAGGCACCTACCGCGCCCCCGCCAGCGTCCCAGCCCACGCCGACCGAGAGTCGTGTCTTTTTCGCCCTGCGGTGGCTGGGCACCGTGGGCGCATTCTTGATCTCTGTCGGCGGGTTGGGCGCTGGCGCCCTGCCGGTGGTAGGCAACCCGTTCGATTCGCTGCCGCTCGGCTCGGTCATGTCGCGAATGCTCCAGACATCGTCCGCACTGACGATGGCGGGCGTCGGCCTCCTCGTTACCGCCTGGCTGCTCATGGCACCGCTCGTCGGCGTCCCCTTATGGGGCGGGTGGCGCCGGTTTACCACCCGCCGAGACGACAGCACCGCGCCCGACCCCGCGCGGGCTTCCGGGGTGGTCTCCGTACGCCAGTTATGGGCCACTTACACCGGGTGGGTCATTCCTCTGATCTTGACCGCTCCCCTTTTCACCCAGGACATCTACTCTTACCTGGCCCAAGGCTCCATTGCCGCCCACGGCATGGATCCGTACGCCGCCGGTCCCGTTCAGCTGCTGGGCGCCGACAACGAGCTCGCCCGGTCGGTCCCCTTCATCTGGGCCAACTCACCGTCTCCCTACGGCCCGGTCGCCACGGGGATAGCCGCGGCGATTAGTTCCGCCACGCACGACTCCATACTCTTCGGCGTTATCGCCCACCGATTGCTTGCAGTTTGCGGTGTCGCCTTGTCCGGCTGGGCCATCGTCCGCCTGGCTCGCCGCTGCCACGTCGTGCCCGCCGCCGCACTCTGGCTCGGCATCCTCAACCCGATTTCCGTCCTGCACCTCATTGGCGGAATCCACAACGAAGCAATCATGCTCGGCTGCATTCTGACCGGCATGGAGCTCTCCCTCGCCGCGCTCGATCGCCTTGCCGCCGGTACTTCTTGGTTGCGCACCTGCGTGCCGATGTTCACCTGCGGCGGCGCCCTCATCTCCTGCGCCGGGATGGTCAAGGTCACCGGCTTTATCGCGCTCGGGTTTGCCGGGATGGCCCTCGCCCGCACGCTCATGAGCCACCGCGGTTGGGGTGCGGTGCGAGCAGTCGCGGCGGCCGCCGCGTTCCAGCTGGCAGTGCTTCTCGGCTCCATCGCGCTCGTTACCGCAGTTACCGGCGTCGGTCTGGGCTGGCTGGGCGCCCAGGGCGGGGCCGCCACCGTGCGCTCGTGGTTGTCTCTCTCCACGGCAGTCGGCGTGGCATGGGGTTTTCTCGGCATGCTGCTGGGCCTCGGCGATCACACCGACGCGATCCTGGGCGTGACCCGCACAACGGGCGTCTTTATCGCCCTCGTCTTCCTGATCCGCATGCTGCGCGCCACCCTGCGCGGGACTATTCACCCGGTGGGTGGCCTTGGCATCGCCACGTTCGTCCTCGTCGTCTTCTTCCCGGTCGTGCAACCCTGGTATGTCCTGTGGGCCATCTTCCCGCTCGCCCCGTGGGCCAACCGCTTCATTTTCCGCGTGTGGGTCATCGGTTACTCCGCGGTCATGAGCATCATGGTGCTGCCCCGCGGGCTCGGCCTGCCGCCGGGGACGGTCGCGGTCATCTACGCCGGCGCCGTTTTGTCTTTCCTGGCAATCCTCTGGCTGTGGCGGGCAGCGCTATCGCGATTTGGCGAGCGTGTTTTACACTGACAGGCCGTGACTACTAGCGCATTGTCCCTGCGCGGGGTAACGAAGACCTTCGGCTCCCGGACCGCCGTCAACGGGCTCGATCTCAGTGTCCGCGACGGCGAGTTGCTGTGCCTCCTCGGCCCCAACGGCGCGGGCAAAACCACCACGATTGAAATGTGCGAGGGGTTTATTGCCCCGACCTCCGGCACCATCTCCGTTCTCGGACTTGACCCGAGCTCCCAGCCGGACCAGGTGCGGTCCCGGATCGGCATCATGCTGCAGGGCGGCGGCTCCTACAACGGCCTGAAGGCCGCCGAGATGTTGCGCCTCACCGCGCGCTACTACCGCAACCCGCATGACCCCGACTGGCTGCTCGACGTGCTCGGACTCGACGGGGTGCGCTCTACGACTTACCGGCGCCTCTCCGGCGGCCAAAAGCAGCGCCTCTCGCTGGCGATGGCGATCATCGGCCGGCCGGATCTGGTGTTTTTGGACGAACCCACCGCCGGCCTGGACGCGCAATCCCGCCTGGTGGTGTGGGAGCTGGTGCGCGCCCTCAAGCGTGACGGCGTCACCGTCGTGTTGACCACCCACTTGATGGACGAGGCGGAGTCCCTCGCCGACCGGGTGCACATCATCGACCACGGCACGACCATCGCGGAAGGAACGCCCACCGAGCTCGTTACCCAGGGCGCTAATCCCCTGGTCGTGGTCGAGACCGACGTGGCCGTGGACACCGCCGCCTTCCGGGAGCACACCGGGGCCGACATCCAAGCCAGCCGCCCGCTGTATTACCGCGTCCAGGCGACTGCCACCCCGCACCTTTTGGCCGCCGTGGCCGCCGAGCTGGAGCGCCAGGGGGTCTTGGCCCGGCGCATCGATACGGCGCACCGCAACTTGGAAGACGTCTTTCTGGAACTGACCGGCCGGAAGTTAAGGAGCTAGACATGGAAAACAACTCCGCTGCCTCCTCTGCTGAGGCTTTCCCGCCCGGGACCTTTGCCCCGCGCCCGCGGCAAGCCTCCGGCTGGACCATGGCCGCCGCGCAAGGCGCTACGGAGGCCAAGCTCATGCTGCGCCACGGCGAGCAGCTCCTGCTGAGCATCATCATCCCGCTGGCCATCCTCTTCGGCACGGCCAAGTTGCCGATGCTTGCCGATGCCGCCGGCATCCAGCAGATCTTCCCCATGGTGCTGGCCGTCGCAACCACCAGCGCGGGGTTCACCGGTGAGGCCATCTCCCTCGCGTTCGACCGCCGCTACGGTGCCCTCAAGCGCACGGGCGCGTCCGGCGTGCCCACCTGGACCATCATCGCGGGCAAGATCCTCGGTGTTGCCGCCATGGTTGCCGTCCAGGTCGTGCTGCTGACCGCTACGGCACTCTTCCTCGGGTTCCATACGTCGCCGGCCGGCTTCCTGCTGGGCGCGGTGACCCTGTTCGTCGGAGTGGCTGCCTTCACCGCGCTCGGGCTTTTGCTCGGCGGCACGCTGCCCGCCGAGGTCGTCCTGGCCGTGGCGAACCTCATCTGGTTCATCCTCTTGGGCGTCGTGGGATGGGTAATGTATTCGCAGGGCCTGGGCCACAACGGCATCGCCAATGCGGTGCCCACGGTGGCGCTGGCCAGCGGCCTCGACGAGGCGTTCGCCAGCGAAGTCCCGTGGCTGCCATGGCTGTCGCTGCTGGCGTGGGCCGCCGGCGCGTCGGCTGCCGCGGTCAAATGGTTCCGCTTCGACTCGTAGATACATATCACGTGCGCGCAGCGGCTTTGGGGTTCTTAGTTTTGCCCGGCCATCTACTAACGTGATGGCGGTGAGTACGACGACCCCTACGCCACCGCGCAACCGCACGCTGTGGCAGCGCTTCAAGGATTTCTTCGGCTACGCCACCATCCAGCAGCAACGCGCCGTGGCGCTGGTGTTGCTTGTGTGCCAAATCGGCATCACCATCACCGGCTCGACCGTGCGCGTGACCGGTTCGGGCCTGGGATGTGAGACGTGGCCTAAGTGCCACCCGGACTCGCTCGTCCCGGTGGAGGGCTTGCCCATCGTCCACCAGATCATTGAGTTCGGTAACCGTCTGTTGACCTTCGTCGTCTCGGCCGCAGCCATTGCCGCCATCGTTGTGGTGTACAAGGCGCGGCGCCGTAAAGAGCTCAAGGTCTACGCGTGGGCCTCGTTCATCCTCGTCGTCGTCCAGGCGATCATTGGCGGCATTTCCGTTTTGCTCAACCTGCGGTGGTGGGCCGTGGCCTTGCACTTTTTGCCCTCGATGGCCTTGGTGTGGCTCGCCGCGATGCTGTACTCGCGCATCAAGACCCCCGATGACGGCACCCCGACCCGGCAGTTCCCGGGTCGCATCCAGAACCTCACCCTCATTGCCAATATCGCGCTCATCGTCGTTTTGATCACCGGCACGATGGTGACCGGTTCCGGTGTCCACTCGGGCGATGCCGCCATCCACATGGAAAGCCGCCTGCAGGTCAACACCGAGTACATGGCGGTTGCGCACGCGATGTGCATGTACGTCTACCTTGCCTTCACCCTGGTAGTGGTGTGGATGCTCTACCGCCACGGTGCTCCGTCGGCCACGAAGAAGGCCGGCGTGGTGCTCATCGCCATCATTCTCCTCCAGTGGGTCATCGGCGTCATCCAGTTCCGGCTGGGCATCCCGCGGTGGACGGTGCCCGCGCACGTCGGCATGTCCGGTGTGGTCACCTGCTTTAGCGCCCTGCTGTACGCGCACGGTGTTACGCGGGTGCGCAAAGGTGACGCGAACGAATTGGTCACCGGTTCCCCGGCCGGTGATACGCGCCGCGCAGCGCACTTCGCCTCATAAATCGCCACGCTGTGCCCACCTCGGCGACTACCGTGGTGAGGCATGCGTGCTATCCAGATTGAAAAGACCGGCGAGCCCGAAGCCCTGCGCCTAGCGGATGTAGCTGAGCCCGATCCTGCCTCCCGCGAGGAAGACTGCGTTGTCGTCGAGGTGCACTCGGCCGGCGTCAACTACATCGACACCTATTACCGCACCGGCCTGTACTACGCCCAGACACCCTTCGTGCCTGGTCTGGAGGGCGCCGGCCGCGTCATCCACGATCCCCAGGGAGACATCGCGGAAGGCACGATGGTCGCGTGGGCCCACGCGTTCGGTTCCTATGCCGAGCAGGTGCTGGTCGAGCGCGACAAACTCGTCTTCGTCCCTGAAGAGATCGACACCGACGTCGCCGCCTCGATGCTGATACAGGGCATGACCGCCCACTACCTCACCAATGGCGTCTACGACCTCTCCGAGGGCGACAGCTGCCTCGTCACCGCCGGCGCGGGCGGCGTAGGCCGCCTGGTGACCCAGATGGCCAAGGCCAAGGGCGCGACCGTGTATTCCGTCGTGTCTACCCCGGAAAAAGAAGAGCTCGCCTACGCCGCCGGCGCCGATCAGGTCTTTGGTTATTCGGAGGGCCTGGCCGAGTCGGTGCGCCGCCACAACGGCGGGCGCGGCGTGGACGTGGTGTACGACGGCGTGGGAAAGACCACGTTCCAGGAGTCTTTAGAGGTCACCCGCCCCCGCGGCACCGTCTGCCTGTTCGGGGCGGCGTCCGGGCCTGTCGATCCCATCGACCCCCAGGAACTGAACAAGCACGGCGCTTTGTTCCTCACCCGCCCGTCGCTGGCCGCCTGGACGGCGAATGAGGGCGAGTTCCACATGCGTGCCCAAGCCGTCGTGCGCGGCGTCCTCGACGGTGAGCTCGATTTCCGCGTTTCGGGGGCCTACCCGCTTGCCGATGCCGTCCAGACCCATCGCGACCTCGAAGCCCGGAAGACGACCGGGGCTATCGTCCTGCACGTCAAAGACGACTAACCCGGTGGCGCGCCGCGCTGGAAGTTAGACGCTGGAAGTTAAAACAGCGCGGCGGACATCCCGAGGGCCCGGCCAATGGGCTCCCAGCCCACGATCGCGTCGACGGACAGGCCGATGAACAGGACCGACAGGTAGTTGTTGGAGTAGATAAACAAGCGCATCGGCTTGACCTTGGCGCCCCGGGCGACGCCCTGCTGAAGGCGCACCGCCATCCAAATGAACAACGCGCCGGACGCTACTGCCGCCACCAGGTAAATCCACGAGGCGGCCGGAATGATGAGCAGCGAGACGGCCACGGTAGCGACCGTGTACCAAGTGATCTGGCGGGTGACTTCCTTCTCGCTGGCGACGACCGGGAGCATCGGCACGCCGGCGCGGCGGTAGTCCTCCTTGTACTTCATGGCCAGCGCCCACGTGTGCGGCGGGGTCCAGAAGAAAATAATGAGGAAGAGCACGATCGCCTGCCACCAGCGGTCCGCCTGGCCGTCGGTGGCGTTATCGCGGATAACCGCCCAGCCGACCATGGCGGGCATGCATCCCGCCAGTCCGCCCCAGACCACGCCTTGAGCGTTTTTCATCTTCAGCCACTTGGTGTAGACGAAGATGTAGAAAACGTTGGTCAAGATGACGAAGAAGGCCGCTAGCCACGAGTGCGCCAGCACGCCCAGCCAGAGGACGGACACCGTGAGCAGCACCGATCCAAAGATGGCCGCCGAGCGCCGAGTAATCTTCGAGCGCACCAGGGGACGCGCGCGGGTGCGCTGCATCTTCTGGTCAATCTCATAGTCGACGACCATGTTGAACGTGTGGGCGGCGGCAGCGCCCATCCATCCGCCGAAAATGGTGGAAATGATGAGCCAGATGTTGTCCGCCACGGCATCAATGCCGCGTTGGGCTTGGAGCATCGCGGGGATTGCGGCGACGAGCAGCAGTTCGATGATCCGCGGCTTCGTCAATGCAAAATACGCCTTGATGGTCTCCAAGGATTCTCCTCATAACTATCGGGCACACAGTGTGGGGGCTAATGCGCGGCCGGCGCGAGCGGCTGGGGCCGGGATAGGCGCAGCGCGCTCACATGGTCACATCAACTAGTCGCACGCGTGCCGCGGGAAGTTCCAGACCTCAACAGCCTACAGTTCGGTGCAAGTTCGCCACTAATCGCCCATTTGCCGCCCGCGCCCCACTACTATGAGGACGTTAGAAACCATTTCCGACCACGTTAGCGAGGCGTATTTCGTGTCCCCCTCAACTCTCCCACCTGAGCTGCAGTCCAAGACCGTTGCCCGCTACCCCGACGACTGGACCGATACCGACACGCGCGCCGTGGACACCGCCCGCGTCCTAGCCGCCGAGGCAGTGGAAAACTGCGGTTCCGGCCACCCCGGCACCGCAATGTCTCTGGCACCACTCGCCTACACCCTCTACCAGCGCCAGATGGTCCACGACCCAGCCGATGTCATGTGGCTGGGTCGCGACCGTTTTGTCCTGTCCTGCGGCCACTCCTCTTTGACCCAGTACATCCAGCTCTTCCTCGGCGGCTTCGGGCTGGAGATGGAGGACCTCAAACAGCTGCGCACCTGGGGTTCCAAGACCCCGGGCCACCCGGAGTTCTCCCACACGGACGGCGTGGAAATCACCACCGGCCCCCTCGGCCAGGGTTTGGCTTCCTCGGTGGGTATGGCCATGGCGGCGCGCAAGGAGCGCGGGCTGTTCGACCCGGATGCGCCGGCCGGCGAGTCGCCGTTCGACCACTTCATTTTCACCATCGCCTCCGACGGTGACCTGCAGGAGGGCGTGACCTCCGAGGCATCGTCAATCGCCGGCACCCAAAAGCTGGGCAACCTCATCGTCTTCTGGGACGACAACGAGATTTCCATCGAGGACAACACCAATATCGCGTTTACTGAAAACGTGGTGGACCGCTACGCCGCCTACGGCTGGCAGGTGCTTACCGTCGAGTCGGGCGAGGACGTGGTCGCCATTGAGGAGGCCATTGCGCAAGCCAAGGCGGATACGACCCGCCCGACGTTCATCCGCGTCAAGACCGTCATTGGCTACCCCTCGCCCACCAAGATGAACACCGGCGCCGCGCACGGCGCCGCGCTGGGCCAGGAGGAGGTCGATGCGATTAAGAACGCGCTCGGCTTCGATCCGAACGTGCGCTTCCACATCGACGACGAGGTCCTCGAGCACACCCGCCGGCTCTCCGCGCGGTCGCAGGATGCGCGCCGGAAGTGGCAGGAGAAGTTCGACGCGTGGGCAAAGAAGAACCCGGAGAAAAACGAGTTTCTGGAGCGCTTCCGCGCCCATGAGCTGCCCGCGGACTACGACGCGGAGCTGCCGTCGTGGGATCCGGATGAAAAGGGAATTGCCACCCGCAAGGCCTCGGGTAAGACCATCCAGGCGCTGGCGAAGTCCATTCCGGAGCTGTGGGGCGGCTCGGCCGATCTGGCGGGCTCGAACAACACCGCCATCGAGGGTGCCGATTCGTTTGGCCCGGAGACCATCTCCACCGACAAGTGGACCGCCCAGCCTTTCGGCCGCAACCTGCACTTCGGCATCCGCGAGCACGCAATGTCTTCCATCATGAACGGCATCGCGCTGCACGGAAATACCCGCGTGTACGGCGGCACGTTCCTGATCTTCTCCGAGTACATGTTCCCGGCGGTGCGCCTGGGCGCGCTCATGCAGAACGACACGTACTACGTGTGGACCCACGATTCCATCGGCCTGGGCGAGGACGGCCCGACCCACCAGCCGGTAGAAACCCTCGCGGCGCTGCGCACCATCCCCCACCTGTCCGTCATCCGCCCGGCGGATGCGAACGAGACCGCCCAGGCATGGGCCGCCGCGCTGGAATTCGAGCCCTCGCCGAAGGGCCTGTGCCTGACCCGCCAGAACGTGCCGGTGCTGGAGGGCACGAAGGAAAAGGCCCACGACGGCGTCCGCCGTGGCGCCTACACGCTGGTCGATGCCGCCGGTGAGGCAGGCACCCCCGACGTCATCCTGATCGGTACCGGTTCCGAGGTGCAGCTCGCGGTGGAGGCCGCCCGCCGCCTGGGTGAGGAAGGCATCGCCGCCCGCGTGGTCTCCGCGCCGTGCCTCGAGTGGTTTGACGCGCAGGACGCCGAATACCGCGAGTCCGTGCTGCCGAGCGCGGTCCGCGCCCGCGTCTCGGTGGAGGCCGGCATCGCCATGCCGTGGCACAAGTACACCGGCGATATGGGCGAAAACATCTCGCTTGAGCACTTCGGTGCCTCTGCGCCGTACACCGAGCTCTACGAGAACTTCGGGATTACCGCCGACGCCGTCTACACCGCCGCGAAGAAGTCCCTGGCGGCTGCACGCGGCGCGAACGCCTAGCGCACGAAAGAGAAAGGACGAGATTGTGAACAACATCGACAAGCTCGCGGAACTGGGCACCTCTACCTGGCTCGATGATCTCTCGCGCCAGCGGCTGACCTCCGGCAACCTCAAAGAGGTCATTGACTCCAAGAGCATCGTGGGTGTCACCACCAACCCGGCCATCTTTGCCAAGGCGATGAGCGAGGGCGACGCTTACGACGCGGACATTGCTGACCTCAAGGCCGCCGCTGCCACCGTCGACGACGCGGTCTATTCGTTGGCCGTCCAGGACGTCCGCGAAGCCTGTGACGTCTTCGCCGACATTTACGCGCAGTCGGGTGGCCGCGACGGTCGCGTGTCCATCGAGGTGGATCCACGCGTCTCCGCGGACTACGAGGCGACCATCTCCCAGGCGCGCGAGCTGTGGGGCAAGGTGGAACGCCCCAACCTCATGATCAAGATCCCGGCGACGGACGAGTCGCTGCCCGCGGTCACAGACGCGCTGGCAGAGGGCATTTCCGTCAACGTCACCCTTATCTTCTCGGTCGAGCGGTACCGCCAGGTCATCGACGCTTTCAAGAAGGGCGTGCAGAAGGCGGCAGATAACGGCCGCGATGTCAGCCGCATCCACTCGGTCGCGTCGTTCTTCGTCTCCCGCCTGGACACCGAGGTGGACAAGCGCCTCGATGCCATCGGCACGCCAGGGGCGCTGGAGCTCAAGGGCACCGCGGGCGTGGCCAACGCGCAGCGCGCGTACGCGGTCTACCGCGCGGAGCTTGCCGAAGCCACCGATCTCCCCGCCGGCACGAACCCGCAGCGCCCGCTGTGGGCCTCGACCGGAGTGAAGAATCCGGAGTACCCGGCCACCAAGTACGTCACCGAGCTCGCTGGCCCCGACACGGTCAACACGATGCCGGAGGGCACCATCGATGCGGTATTGGCCGCAGACGACCTGCACGGCGACACGCTTTCGGAGTCCGGGGAGAAGGCCGAGGAGGCGTTCCGGAAGCTGGCGGAAGTCGGCATCGATTTCGCCGACGTCTTCGCCGTGCTCGAGCAAGAGGGCGTGGACAAGTTCGTTACCGCGTGGAGCGACCTATTGCAGTCCATGGCCAAGCGGCTTTAGTTTCTAGTGGCTCTAGGTTTTAAAAGCTCTAGGTTCTAGCCGCGTGCCTGCGGGCAGTACACTAACGCCCGCAGGTTTTCACACACACTCTTATCCTTACTTCTGCGCCGAAAGGAATGAAGCACGTGACCGAGTCCGGATCCGGCAAATGGGTCAACCCGCTGCGCGACGACACTGACAAGAGGCTGCCCCGCATTGCTGGACCGTCCGGCCTGGTCATTTTCGGCGTCACGGGAGATCTGGCCCGCAAAAAACTCCTGCCGGCCATCTACGATCTGGCCAATCGCGGGCTGCTGCCGGCAGGCTTCACCCTGGTAGGCTACGGCCGCCGCGACTGGAGCAAGCAGGAATTTTGCGATTACGTGCAAAAGGCGGTGCGGGAAAAGTCGCGCACCGAGTTCCGCCAACACGTGTGGGACCACCTGGCGCAGGGCATCGAATTCGTCTCCGGCTCCTTCGACGATGCCGGGTTCGATTCGCTGGCCAGCCGCCTGCGCGAGTTGGACGCCGCCCGCGGCACCGGCGGGAACTGGGCGTACTACCTGTCCATCCCGCCGCAGTTTTTCTCCACCGTGTGCCACCAGCTGCAGCGCGTCGGCCTCACCTACAGCGAAGAAGATTCGTGGCGGCGCGTCATCATCGAAAAGCCCTTTGGCCACGACCAGAAATCGGCGCGTGAACTCAACGAGATCGTCAACGCCGTTTTCCCGGAAAGCTCCGTCTTTCGCATCGACCACTACCTGGGCAAAGAGACGGTGCAAAACATTATGGCGCTGCGCTTTGCCAACCAGATCTTCGAGCCGATGTGGAACGGCCACTACATCGACCACGTGCAGATCACCATGGCCGAGGACATCGGCTTGGGCGGGCGCGCCGGTTACTACGACGGCATCGGTGCCGCCCGCGACGTGATCCAAAACCACCTGCTGCAGCTGCTGGCGCTCGTGGCCATGGAAGAGCCAGTCTCTTTCGAACCATCCGCCCTGCAGGCAGAGAAGATCAAGGTGCTGCGGGCCACCCACCCGGTGCACCCGCTGAACAAGACCACCGCCCGCGGCCAGTACGCGGCGGGCTGGCAGGGCTCGGAGTACGTCAAGGGCCTACGGGAAGAAGAGGGCTTCGACCCCGAATCGACCACGGAGACCTACGCCGCGTGCACCCTGGAAATCAACTCGCGGCGCTGGGGCGGCGTGCCGTTCTACCTGCGCACCGGCAAACGCCTCGGCCGGCGCGTGACCGAGATTGCCCTGGTGTTCAAGGAAGCGCCACACCAGCCCTTCCACGCCGGGCAGATTTCCGCGCTGGGACAAAACGCGGTGGTCATTCGCGTGCAGCCCGATGAGGGCGTGACCATGCGTTTTGGCTCCAAGGTCCCGGGCTCCGAGATGGAGGTCCGCGACGTCAACATGGACTTCGCCTACACCCAGGCTTTCACCGAGGAATCCCCCGAGGCTTACGAGCGCCTCATCCTGGATGCCCTGCTCGACCAGTCCTCCCTCTTTCCCACCAATGAGGAGGTGGAGCTGTCCTGGGCCATCCTGGATCCGATCCTGGAGTACTGGGCCAGCGGCGGCACGCCGGAGGACTACCCGGCCGGTACCTGGGGCCCGCCGGCTGCTGATCAGATGCTGGAGCGCCACGGCCGCGCCTGGCGCCGCCCCTAGGCACGCACACCCAGATACACCTTCGAGGAGAAACGCGCTTTCACGATGATTATCCCGCTGCCCGACACCACCACGCGCCAGATCCTTTCCACGCTCCTGGATGCCCAGGAGCACTACACGCTGACCACCGGCAGGGTGCTCACCCTCATTGTGTCCGCGGCGGAGGAAGACAACGTCGACGCGATTCTCTCCGCCGTCCGCGACGCCTCGCACGAGCACCCGTCCCGCGTCCTGATGGTCATCTCCGGTGACACGGAGGCCCCGACCGGGCTGGATGCGGAACTGCGCGTCGGCGGCGAGGCCGGTGCCTCCGAGATGGTGGTGATGCGCCTGCACGGCGCGCTTGCCGATGAAGCCGAGGCCGTCGTCACCCCTCTCCTTCTGCCCGACACCCCGATCGTGGCGTGGTGGCCGGCGCGCACGCCGGAGTCCCCAGCCGACGACCCGATCGGGTCTATCGCCCAGCGCCGGATTACGGATACCTCCCGCCTGCACGCCAGCCGCGACGAGGTGCGCACCGCGCTATCCACGCTGCGCACCGGTTACACGCCGGGTGATTCGGACATGGTCTGGGCGGGGCTTACTCTCTGGCGCGGCATCGTCGCTTCCGCCTTGGACCGCCAGCCGTTCGAGCCCATCGAGTCCGTGGACGTGTCCGGCCCGGCCACCAGCGCGGCCCCCGACATCGCGGCGGGGTGGCTGGCGGATCGCCTCGGGGTGGCAGTTCGCCGCACCATCGATGACGACGACAA
>VNIW01000262.1_pt1 | contig 25531 bp, 19 predicted proteins | sample 7248591 | NCBI WGS metagenome assembly VNIW01 (sample SAMN12251776, study PRJNA551026) | human skin metagenome | isolation source: skin samples from patients infected with Netherton Syndrome | host: Homo sapiens | place: France:Paris | reverse complement strand
ATAAAAAACGCACCAAACAACATAATAAAGTTGCTTAGTGCGTTTGACCCTCACCAACCGTTATTGACAAGGAGCCTTTTTTAGTTGAATGATTTCACGATGTGTAAAAGTAACCTCGTTTTTACGAAATTTAATTTTTTGCGAGCATCTCCTAATTCATTTTTGTGAAAATTTCCGGTGGAGCTGAAATTTTGTTACGCTTTTCCGTCTAAAAATTGGATAACTGCAATTTGCTTTAGTGTTGCCCGCCAATATATGATAAGTCCATCAAACGTCACTCATTCCAATCGACAAATTTAAGTTCAATTTAATGCGTTTCTCCTAATGCAATTTTCTCATCTTTCTGATCAATCACTCGAATTGCGGCAGTTAAACCTTTAACCATCGTTTCGAGAGACATAGACGGTTGATTAGGTTTATCTGTTACCTGTTCAGGTACGTAAGGTACATGAATGAAGCCAAATCGTATATTTGAGAAACGTGTCGCTTGTATATAGCCTAATTGATATAGAATATGGTTACACACGAAAGTCCCCGCGGTGTTGGACAATCGCGCTGGTACACCCGCTCCTTTGATAGCCTCTACCATCCTTTTAACAGGCATATTAGAGAAGTATGCAGCTTCACCTTCTGCTTGAATACTCTGATCAATAGGTTGATTCTTCTCATTATCTGGAATACGTGCATCATCTACGTTAATTCCGATACGTTCAGGAGTGAGTTCAAATCTACCTCCAGCTTGTCCTATCACTAACACTGCATCATAGTTCTGTTGTTCAAGTTCTTGTTCAATAACCTGTTTCGATTTGTGAAATACTGTGGGGATCTCCAACTTTGTAATTTGATGATCACCAACCGTGTCATCCAAAGACTTCACTGCTTCAAGAGCTGGATTAATCTTCTCTCCACCAAACGGATCAAATGCTGCGACTAGTATATTCATAAGCAAGTCCTCCTATTATTGATTAGTTATATTAAAATGCCCAAAAGTACATTAAAGCAATGTGAGCAACGATAAGCAGTAGTGCTACAGGTAATTGTGCCTTAATCACTCCGAACTCGTCTTTCATTTCTAACAATGCTACTGGCAACGTATTAAAGTTAGCTGCCATAGGGGTAATGAGTGTGCCACAGAAACCACCTGTCATAGCTAGGGCGCCAGCAATAACTGGGTCGCCACCTTGAGCAATAACGAAAGGAATTCCTATGCTGGCAGTAATAACAGTGAAAGCCGCAAATGCATTCCCCATCAACATCGTAAACAGCACCATTCCTAGTATATAAGCGATAGAGCCAACAAGATGACTTCCTTCAGGTAGAAATGAAGATATACCATGAGAAATTACTTTCCCTACGCCACTCGCTGTAAAAAGAACACCTAACGCAGCTAGAAATTGTGGTAGAATACCTACAGCACCGACCTGTTGTGTTAACCTGTCGCTATCATAAAGTATGTATTTCGCTTTAGGTTTAATAACGAGTAATGCTGCGATTAAACCTACAACTGAAGATACACCTAAGCCAATTGCACCGCCTAAAGGTGTCCAATTCGAAACGATGACTGCTACGACTGCTAAAACTAATGCAGGTATGAATAGTTTGTTTCCGTAACGACGTGCACCTTGCTCTACTTCACGCTCATTTACATCAATGATATTTTTAATCGTAACTTGTTTGAAGAGCGTGAGTACGCCCATTAGAACGATAAGTAAACCATTGATGACGTTAGGCAAATATGGACCTGCAATAAATAATATTGCAAGTATTAACCAGAAGAGTGCAGTTCCTACTCGTTTACCTTTGTTAGGCGCTTTCAAAGCACGATAAGCTGTGTAGATGAATTGTAAACCCGCTAGAATATAGAAGCATTCTAGAATACGATTAATTACTGTCTCACTCATCATTACGCACCCCTTTGTGAGTTCGTCCATACTTTTTATCTAAATACCGGTCGAACAAGATATTGTTGAGCCAGACGATAACTATCGTCACCCCAGCGATAGGTAGTGAAGCTAAGACAAGATCAACTGCATTTACGTTAATATGTAACGACTTGAACGTTCCAGCCATCAATAGTACACCTGCAGAACCAATGAATAAATTTTGGCCAAAGAAGTTACCGTAATTCTCCATAGCAGAAGTTTGTGCTTTGATTTTATCAATATCTTTTGGATCTACATCTTTTTGATTTAAGTTATAACGTGTGCGCAATGCACTTTGCGTCATAGGATTAATGAGTGGACGCACAAATTGCGGGTGTCCATTGATACGAATAGAAGCTAACCCTGCGACCTTTCTCAGAATTAAATACAAGGTCATTAGTCTTCCACTCGTGACTTTTTGTACTTTACCAATCAAATTAGATGCTTGTTTCTTTAGTCCAAAGCGTTCAATGAGCCCTACCATCGGTAAGGTTAAGACGAATAATGTGACTAAGCGCTGATCTACGAACGCTTTTCCTAAAGTAGCTAATATTTGAGTAAAGTCCATCCCTGATACTAACCCAGTCGCTATCGCAGCGATTAAGATAACTGCAATCGTATCTATCTTGACTAGAAAGCCAACAATGATAATCACTATGCCTATTAATTTAAGCCATTCCATAGTTTCAACTCCCCTTTGTTTAAAATGAAAAGCTAATTGCATTAAAGATTATCATAATTCAGAATTTAATAATAGTCCTTCTCGTTAATTTACTGCACATTGAAAAAGAGTAGTACGGTTAGAGGACAGTTACTCCAACCATACTACTCAAAGGGTTTACTTAGATAGATTCAACTATTACATGCTTAATGATGATAATGCCCGAGCACCACTAAAATAATGCCCAATAGGATGAAAGATCCTACCATGAACTTAGAAAGTAAATTCGTTTCAAAGAAAAATCGACGACGCTCTGTGCCTTTTGCTAGTAATATCGCGTTAATTGCAACACTCGCAATAAAGATGATAAATAGTATTAAAATGATAATTCCTACTAAGTTCATGAGGTCTCCTCCTTTATAGACAATCCATTAAATATATTGATGCTCTTCTAAATAATTTAGAATTTGTGTAACAGCGTCTTTAACATCTAATTGTTCAGTATCAATTGTGATTTCAGGATTACGTGGTTCTTCGTAAGGTGCACTAATTCCAGTAAATTCTGGGATTTCACCTGTTCTAGCTTTCTTATAAAGTCCTTTAGGATCGCGTCGTTCACACTCTTCAACACTACATTGGGTATAGATTTCGATAAATTCGTCGTCATCTAATATCGCTCTCACATTGTCTCTATCTTCACGATAAGGAGAAATAAATGCAGTGATGGTGATGAGCCCTGCATCTACCATTAGTTTACTTACTTCGCCGATACGACGAATATTCTCTTGACGATCTTCAGGACTAAAGCCTAGATTCTTATTTAACCTATGACGAACGTTATCGCCGTCTAAACGAAAGGCATGTTTTTTACGTTCAAATAAAGCTTTCTCTAACTCTACTGAAATCGTTGATTTGCCGGATCCTGATAAATCAGTAAACCATAGTGTAGCGCTCTTATGACCATGCAATTGTTGACGATCTTGTTTCGTTACTTCTGAGTCATGCCAAGTAATATTTGTTGATTCACCCATCATTTCACTCCTCAAATATTAGTTTTCTTTAAGTCCTTTGATTAAGACTTCAGCAACCTCTGGACGAGAGAATTCTTTAGGTAATGGTTCACCGTTACGTAGTTTTTCGCGTACTTTCGCACCACTTAAATGAAGATGTTTAGAACTGTCGTGTGGGCAAGTTTTTGCTGTTGCCATGTTGCCACATACCTCGCAGTAGAAAGCGTGCTCAAATATTAATATTTGAATACCTAATTCATCTTCATATTGTGAAATGAGCTCTTGCGCTTCGTAAGTTCCGTAGTAATCGCCGACACCTGCGTGGTCACGACCTACGATGAAGTGTGTACAACCATAGTTTTTACGTACAGTCGCATGCAGAATTGCTTCCTTAGGTCCTGCATAACGCATTGCTGCTGGATAGATCACTAAACGTGTTCTATTTTCTGGGAAATAATTTTTGAGTATCGCTTGATAGCTTTCCATACGTACATCTGCAGGGATGTCATCTGATTTCGTTTCCCCTACGAGTGGGTTTAACAGTAAGCCATCTACAATTTCTAAAGCTGATTTTTGAATATATTCATGTGCGCGATGCACTGGGTTACGTGTTTGGAAACCTACAACTGTTTTCCAACCTAAGTCAGCGAACATTTGACGTGTTTCCGCTGGATCATAGTGATAATCAGAGAATTCATCGTGTTTCGGACGGTTTAATAAATAAACTGGACCACCGAGATAAATTGAACCTTTTTCATAAACTTTTTTAACACCTGGATGATTGTCGTCAGTAGTACCATATACTTCACGTGCTTCTTTCTCTTTGTCATAACTGAATTTCTCTTCTAAGTCTAAGACGCCGTAAAGTTCGCCATTTTCGCCATACAATGCGACACGATCGCCAACATTAAGTTCATCTGCTTTCGCTTCATCCACTGGTAGTGTGATTGGAATACTCCATACTAAGCCATTAGCTAAGTGTGTGTCTTCTACTACCTTGTTGTAATCTGCTTCACCCATGAAACCAGTGAGTGGACTGAATCCACCTATACCAATTAATTCAAGATCAGATAGACTCCATGGATTGAGCGTTACACTTGGAAAGTCTTGAGCTTGTTGGATAAGTGTTTCACGCTCTTGACCTTCTAGAGCACGATTAATCAGCTCGCCTCCATGCGGTTTGATTGTATTATTGATAATGTCATTTGAAACTGCCATGTGTTTATACCTCAACTTTCTTTTTATTTTTAGTTCTCTTAAAAGACCGGTTTCGATTCACCACATAAAGAATGAGAATTACGAATAGAAAGACAATAATACCTTTAATCGTATTCGCAAGCGCTGCATTAGAAACGAGATACTGTAACAACGCATTGCTATTCGTAAAGATAATCAGTCCCCCTACGCATACCGCCAATACGTTGACAGGAAGTAGACGTACGAGAAAAGCTGAAATAGGAGCGGCAATCATACCACCCACACTTAATGCGATGACTAAGCCCCAATTAATTTGGCTCACGCCTAAAAAGATAATAAAGCTTAATGAGGCGGAAATTGTGACGAAAAACTCACTCGCAGAAACCGTCCCAATCGCATAACGTGGTTCCAGTTTCTTACTAGAGAGAAGTAATGGTGTGTTGACGGGACCCCAACCGCCACCACCTATTGAATCTAATATTCCTGCAATTAAGCCTTGAGGAATAATTAGAAAACTGTTTATCTTTCCGACTTTGTGTCCTTCAGATGGGTGATTTCTTTTAAATAAGAATTGGTACAAGATATAGAATCCCATCAAGAGCAAGAATGTCGCAATAAAAGGCTTGATGTTATCGCCTTTAATATGTGTGAGAAAGGCTGCACCTAGAAACGCGGCAATCGCTCCTGGAACCGCGAGTTTAATCATCGTCGGTTTATGGACGTTCTTAAATTTTAGATGAGACGTTCCGGATGCTGCTGTCGTAGCTATTTCTGAAAAGTGTACGGTTGCTGAGACGATGGCTGGAGTTATACCAAACGTTAATAATATAGAGGATGAGGAAGCACCGAACCCCATGCCCAAGGAGCCATCAATCAATTGTGCTACGAAGCCCGCCAAGGCAAATATTAGTAATTTCCGCATATCCTTTCCGCCCCCAGTTCTTAATTAAATTAATCTATCAAGATAATGAAGCATTTCTTGTTGTTGTATCTGTGAGAAATATTCTTCTGAAAGCAGAGATTTCAATAAACTTTGCTTTTCTGAAGTACTGAGCGAAGTATGCTTCACTTTGATTCGACATTGGTTAAGAAAGTCTATATAACTTTCATATGATTCGTCATACTTCGTCTCTAACTCATTTTTAATTTGTTTCGTTAATTGTGGACTTGCTCCGTTTGTTGAGACGCTTAACGTCAACTTGCCTCTGTGAATGATACTTGGAAACGTAGCATTGCCCGCTTCTGCATTACTCGCTACATTCACTAAAGCAGAGCTTGACGATTCACGACTAATCGAATCGTTTAACTCAGAATTATCTGTAGCAATGATGATGAAATCAGCATTTTGTACATCATTGCCTCGGTAGCGGCGCGCCTGCCAATGAATCGTTCCCTGTTCTATCAAAGCGCGAATATCATCATGTACCTCTGGACTGATAACAGTAATGTTATGGGTATAGCGTACTACGACGTTAATGCGTCGTGCAGCCACCTTTCCGCCTCCGATTACAACTACGTCTTTATTATGCAAATCAACCATAATTGGCATGTGAGATGTCATCTTTTATACCTCTCTTTATCGTTCTACATTAGTTCACTTTGTATTTACTACTAGTGTACTAATTTAACGTAACAGATGGTATGTTTTTAGCTAATGACATCTCCTTAAACCAACTGATCTTGTCTCGTAAGTTCACTACTTCACCTACGATAATCATCGCAGGATTCTGAATGTCTTGCGCTTTAGTTACGATATCAGTTAAAGTCCCCACCACAGTCTCTTGTTGTGATGTGGTACCTAAACGAACGAGAGCGACTGGTGTGTCAGCAGCACGTCCGTTGTTGACCAACATCTGACAAATATAGGATAACTTTCTAACTCCCATATAGACACATAACGTTTCGGGTCCTTGAGCGAGATGTTCCCAGTGGATATTCTCCTCGATATCATCCTTAGTCACTGCTGTAACGAAAGCGACAGAAGAACTATAGTCACGATGGGTAACTGGTATACCAGCATAGGCTGGTGCTGCGATACCTGAAGTAATGCCTGGTACAATTTCGAAATCAATATTGTTCTGTGCTAACACTTCCGCTTCTTCTCCTCCACGACCAAAGACGAAAGGATCGCCGCCTTTTAAGCGTGTAATCGTATGATCTTTTTTCGCTAAAGCAACCATCGTCTTGTTCGTTTCAGATTGTGGTAAAGAATGTCGATTAGGATCTTTACCACAGTAGAGAAACTTCGTATTCGGTTTAGCGTACTCTAAAATTTCTCTATTTACTAATCGGTCATAAAGAATGACATCAGATTGTTGAATTGCTTTTAAAGCTTTAATCGTTAATAAGTCAGGATCTCCAGGTCCAGCACCTACAAGAAACACTTTACCCATCGTCTCACCACTTTTCTATTTAATATTTTTATGGAAGTCTGTACCATCTTCAGTCTTCTCAACGATACCTGCACGGATAACGTAATCGCCGAAGTGTTCACCTTCCATCTTCTCTTTACCATAATCAACAAGAATAGGTCGAAGGCTGTCGAGAATTTCTTTCTCATTAATATTCTCTTTGAATAATTTGCTGAGTCGGTCACCTTTAAAGCCACCACCAAGATATAAGTTATATTTACCTGGCGCTTTACCTACTAACCGATTTCAGCTAGGGCTGGTCTTGCACATCCATTTGGACAACCTGTAATACGGATTGTAATTTCTTCTTCATCGATATTCGCTTCATCGAGTAAGTCTTCCATTTTATCTAGTAATGATGGAAGGTAACGCTCTGATTCGGCCATCGCTAAGCCACATGTTGGGAAGGCTACACATGACATCGCGTTACGTCTTAAACCAGAATAATGCTTGCCATCAGTTAAACCATATTTATCAATAATTTCTTGAATCGTGTCTTTATCTTCTGGCTTAACGTCAGAAATCACTAAGTTCTGGTTAGGTATAAGTCTGAAATAACCTTTGTGTTTATGCGCAATTTCTTTGATTGCAGTCTTTAACTTGTAATCTTCTGTATCTTTCACACGACCACTGAGGATAAATAAGGTATAGTGATACATTCCTTTACCTTCAACCCATCCAAGTTGGTCCCCATTATCTTCAAATTCGAAGTCTCTTGGCTCTTCCATGTTCCAACCGAGACGTTCGTTAATCATGTCTACAACAGTGTCGACACCTAAACGGTCAATAGTATATTTAAAACGTGCTTGTTTACGATCTTCACGATCACCATAATCACGTTGTACTGTGACAATCATTTCGCAGACATCGATGATTTCTTCTTTAGGCACGTAACCAACGAGTTTACCAATTTGAGGATACGTATGTTCTTCGCCATGTGTCATACCCATTCCGCCGCCAATAAGCACGTTGAATCCGATGAGTTGTTCGTTCTCAACGATAGCAATAAGTCCAATATCTTGTGAATACACATCAATATCATTAGACGGTGGTACAGCGATACCAATTTTAAATTTACGAGGTAAATACGTCTTACCATAAATCGGTTCTACCTCTTCACTTTCATCTTTAGAATTGGCAACTTTCTCGCCATCTAACCAAATTTCGTGATACGCACCTGTTTTAGGTGTCATGTGATTACTGATATCATTTGCGAGTTGGTTCACTTCTTCATGCACATCAGACTGATTTGGATTAGAGTTACACATCACGTTACGATTGACGTCCCCACACGCCGCAATCGAATCGAGACATGCTTTATTTAAGCCTTGCATTGAGTTTTTCAAATTATGCTTTAACACACCATGGAATTGGAATGTTTGTCTTGTTGTAAGTTTTAAAGTCCCGTTCGCATAGTTGTCAGCAATTTCGTCCATGGCTAACCATTGATCTGTTGTCGCTGTGCCTCCTGGCAGACGAACACGAATCATAAACATATAAGCGGGTTCAAGCTTTTGTTTACGACGTTCATCACGTAAATCACGATCATCTTGTTGGTAAGTACCATGGAATTTCGTGAGCTGAGTATCATCTTTAGATATGGAACCAGTTAAAGGATCATTAAGACCTTCTACAATTGTTCCACGTAGAAAGTTACTGTCATATTTAAGCTTTTCATTGGGATGTAGAACTTCAAAGTTCTCTTCCCCTACATCAGCTTTAGTCTTAACCATGAAATCTATCCTTTCCTTTAGTATATGTCCCGTTGATATTTCTTATCGCGTTTGAGTTGTTTTAAGAATTCTTCTGCGTCATCTTCGGAAATCTGACGCTCTTGACTGATGACTTGTTTAATTGCTTCATGCACATCTTTAGCCATATATTTTTCGTCGCCACAGACATAAATAGAAGCACCACGTTCTAACCATTCATTAAATAACTTCGCGTTCTCTTTAATCTTATGTTGCACGTATACCTTATCGTCAGTATCTCTTGAGAATGCGACATCCATACGTTCTAAATAACCATCTTCAAGCCAAGATTGCCACTCTGTTTGATACAAGAAGTCTGTTCTAAAGTGCTGATTACCGAAGAACAACCATGTGTTGCCTTCTAATTCAAGTTCTTCTCTTTCTTGCATATAAGATCTAAACGGTGCAACACCTGTCCCTGGTCCAATCATAATGACTGGCGTCTCTTCATCTTTAGGGAACTTAAAGTTAGGATTATGTTTGAGATAAATCGGTACTGTATCACCTGGTTCTATGCGCTCAGCAAGTTGTATAGAACATACACCTGAACGATCACGTCCGTGTGCTTGGTAACGAACCGCGCCTACTGTGATATGCACTTCATCTGGTGCAGCTTGATAACTGCTCGCAATAGAATACTCACGTGGCGGTAATTTACGTAACATAGCGTATAAATCATCTGGCTTGAGTCCGTCAGGTTTAAAGTCTTGAATTAAATCGATTAAATCTCGACCATCAATATAAGATTTAATCCAGTCAGAGTCCGTTTCTTTCTTCGCAAGTTCATCATTATTGAAGAGTGTAGCTGCTTTCTGAACTAACGGCTTAGTTAATCTTGTAATTTCGAAATGACGTGTTAATGCATCTTGTAATGTCATCTTATCTTCGTCTTCATTAATCACGATGTCTTGTTCAGGATCCCATTCCAGCGTTTCAATGAGTTGCTTAACGAGTTCAGGATCATTCTCAGGAAGAACGACTAAGCAATCGCCTGGTTCGTATTCTTCGTTGAAATCTTCTAACAATAGTTCAATATGTCTTGTTTCTTTCGCTGAACCGCGTCCATTTAGATTAATATTCTCTAATACTTCTGCATAGAAAGGATTGGCTTTAGAATGCTTTTGTTGTTTCTCAGATTGAATAGTTTCACTCACGACTTCTTCAGCTTGAGCCGTGCTCCCCGTTTCTTCGTTTAGCGCGTCTATAACTTTCGCAATCCATTTCTCAGCATCTTCGTCGTAATAAACGTCACAGTCGATACGTTCATAAAGTCTTTCTGCACCTAATTCTTCAAGTTTCGCATCGAAGTCTTTACCAGTTTGACAGAAATGATCGTACGATTGATCACCTAATGCAAGCACTGAGAATCTTACGCCTTCGAGTTTCGGCGCTTTGCGTCCATGTAAGAATTCGTGAAGTTCAATCGCATTGTCTGGTGGGTCCCCTTCACCATGTGTAGCTGTAACAATAAATAAGTCTTCAACTTTTTTAATATTACGTGGCTTGATTTCATCCATACCTTTGACTTCCACGGTATGACCTAGCCCTTGTAGACGCTCGCCAAACATTTCAGCTACACCTTGCGCGTTTCCTGTCTCTGAACCATAGAGAACAGTGATATCTCGTGCTTTCGGTTGCGCAACATTACTTTGAGCTGAGCCTGATGGAAGGTTTGCGGCGCTTTCATCTGATGTAGCACCACCCATCGCTTCACCCGTCGTTGATCCGCTTATATGTTGCGTTGCAGTAATGTACCCGCTGAACCACATCTTTTGTTCTGGTGTTAAAGATGCGAGTAATTCATTGGCTTTTGCTGCTTGTTCTTCAGTTAACGGACTGTTCGTCACATTTAAGTTCACTCAATGACACCTCTTATCTGCTATTTGTAGTAAAATTATTACAATTTAAGTTCGTAATTTATGTAGGACAGGAATACTGCTTTCAATTTCTAGAAAGCAATATATTCCTATTGCTAAACTAGGGATTGTAGTTAAAAAATTTTTACCCTATTAAGGTTTGGTTGTGTGTAAACCACATTCTGTCTTACCGAAATTGGACCATCTACCTGCACGCGGGTCGTCAGAATTAAATACTTGAGACGTACAAGGTATACAGCCAATACTTGGATAATTATGATCATGTAGCTCATTGTAAGGAAGATCTTTCGATTTAATGTAGTCCCACACTTCATCTTCTTCCCAATAAATCAATGGACACACTTTGATAGATTTAAAACGTTCATCTTTATTTACGAAGTCAGTATTTGCACGTGTAGGTGATTGCGCACGACGCAAACCAGAAATCCATGCTACTGCACCTGAAAGTTCTTCTTCGAGTGGCTTAATCTTACGGATATAGCAACATTGGTTAGGATCTTTCTTCCATAATGCAGCGCCGTATTCTTCAGATTGTTGTTCGAGTGTGAGTTCTGGTTTTTTCATCTTGATACGTAACTCTGGATATTTCTCTTGAACACGGTCGATTAAATCGTATGTTTCTTGAAAGTGTAAATCTGTATCTAGAAAGACGATTTGTGCATTAGGTTTAACTTTGTAAATTAAATCTATAAGCACCATGCTTTCGGCACCGAAACTGCATGAATAAACGATGTCATTACCATAAGTGTCGTATGCCCATTTCAACACATGGTATGCACCTTTCGTCTCGTCATCTGGCTCGAAATCTTTGAACGGGTCAGATGTGAAGTTATCATACGTAATTACTTCTTCACTCATATTATAATGTTACCCCCTAACATTACGAGACCTATTCCATCCAAATCTTATCAACTTTGTCGGAATTATATGTTAATAAAGTAACCATTTTTTAATAGTAAGTCAAGCTTTTTTCTGAATATTACTAATAGATAGCGTCATTTTATTTTCTCTAATCATTGCGATATCGCCGTTCAAAATAATTTGTAGAATTTTACACCTATAAAAGTGAGTTATTTTTCCCGTTCAATATAAAAGCCTGCGAGTTAGACTACCCGCAGACTTACCTAGTATGTGATTCAGTTTAAAACTTGTAAGATTGATCATCTTGTTGATTATCTTCTTCACTTTTCTTAGGAGAAAAAGTCGAAGTACTTTCACTTTCTTCTTCATTTTGATTGGGTTGAGACGTTTGTTTTTCATTTGTAGTACTATTTTCATGTACTGTACTTGAATCCTGAACATTAGCATACGACTGTTGAGTTTGTTCGTTATATAAATTATTCTTTTCATCGTTAATCATAACAAGTAGTAGAATACCTGCTATAAGCCAAAGCGCTCCGGTAATAACAGCTGAACTTAATAAACCCAAACCACCAATAACAATAAGCATTATTCCAGCTGGCTTATCTTTCTTACCTATCCACGCTGTAGCAAGAATACTAACGACTAAACTTATAATAAAGAAGACAAATCCAATGGCTAAAAAGAAATTAAAAACTAATAAAGCTGCAGCATCTTCATCATCCATTACACTTGCACTATACATTGAAGTGAAATTAATAAATATCCAAAAGAGTATCAAAAGGATAAGCGCTAATATTTTTAGACCATTTCCAATCCATGCTAAAGTTCTAACAGTTGTCCGATTCATCTTGTTCACTCCTTTACTCTGTCATACTTAGATTATAATAAAAAAATTACCATTTCAATATTATAAATAATTACTTTTAGAATTTTATACTTGTTGATAGTTTTTCTTGATAACTGGCATACATCATAAGCATGCTAGCATTAAACTTGATGCGCTAATAACAATGTATAAATCGTATCTAAGTACGGTGTATTGAGGTTATGAATCCGCGCCTTTTCATAGATATAACCCTGAATGTAGTCGATTTCGAGCGTCTTTCTATCCTTGATGTCGTAGTACATGCTTGTCCCCATTTCATCAGGGTAGCCGTCGTAAATACGCATAATGTCATTAATGAGCGTTGTTTCAAATTGAATGCCTTCTGCCTGTGCAACTTTGAGACCATCGTTAATTAAATTTCTAACTAATTCACGCATCCCATTTACTTTTAACACGCGCGCCGTATCGTGACCTAAAGCAGTTACTGAATTGATGCCTAGATTTACCAATAATTTATACCAAATAGTCGTTTCAATATTGTCTTCAAGTTCTATATGCAATCCGCTTCTATCAAGCTCACGTTTTAACTGTTGAGTGGACTCATCTCTTTGTAGATGTAGTATTTCGTCTCGGAAATGCGTGACTGTATTACCATCTTTCTGTCCACTGATATACACCACTGCTTGATAGATATGTTTGATGGATAAACGATTCAAATCTCGGTAACCGTTCTGTGCTAAGATAACGATGCTATTGTCATCTATTAGTTGTGCAAGATCAGGCATTACAGCATCCAATTGATGCGCTTTTACTGCGACAAACAGCACATCAAAGGGAGCTTCTACTTTCTTAATATCCGTTACTTCAAGTGAAGTACGTAGCTGATTATTCCCTGGGGCATATTCAACCCTTTTATCTGAACGGCCAAGCAACTGAACCTCGTTATCAGCCTGGGCAAGCTCATACGCAATTGTTGTCCCTACCGCACCTGGTCCTACTACTCCGTATCGAGTCATCTCAACTTTCCTTTCCTTTAAAAATTACCTATACTAATGGTAAGTATAGCAAATATGGGGAGGGCTTAAATTGAAACGATTAAAAGATTTAATGACTATGAAAGAAGAACAAGAGAAAATCACCATGGTTACGGCCTATGACTATCCTAGTGCGAAACAAGCAGAAGAAGCTGGGTTAGATACCATATTAGTCGGTGATTCTCTCGGCATGACTGTTCTAGGATATGAAAGTACGGTTCAAGTGACACTTGCCGACATGATTCACCATGCACGTGCCGTACGTCGTGGGGCTCCGAACACGTTTATGGTCGTCGATATTCCCTTTGGAGAGGTTGGCGTAAGTGAATCTTATGATATTCAACAAGCAGTGAAGTTATATAGAGAAACCGATGCCAATGCGATTAAAGCTGAAGGTGCGCATCTTACTGATTTTATTAAAAATGTAACGCATATGGGCATTCCTGTCGTCTCTCATCTCGGTTTAACACCACAAAGTGTCGGTGTGACGGGATATAAACTTCAAGCTGGTACAAAAGAGGCAGCGCAACAACTGATTAAAGATGCTCAAGCAGTAGAACGCGCTGGTGCAATCATGCTGGTACTTGAAGCAATCCCTAGTGATCTGGCTAAAGTGATTAGCGAAACAGTAACCATTCCAGTGATAGGTATTGGTGCTGGTCGTCACACTGATGGTCAAGTGTTGGTCTATCACGACATCTTACAATATGGTACAGATCACAAACCGAAATTTGTGAAACCGTATGCTGACTTCTCTATCGGTGTGCCGGCACTTACACAATACCGAGAAGAAGTGAAATCTCAAGCGTTCCCTTCTGATGAGCATACGTATAAGAAACAAATTATGAGCGAGGTAGAATATCATGACTAAATGTATTACTACAGTTAAAGAAATGCAGAAGTTAACCTCCCAATTTAAACGTGAGGGTCAATCTATTGGTTTCGTTCCTACTATGGGTGCGCTCCATGATGGGCACCTCACAATGATGCGTCAATCTAGCGCCGAAAACGATATTTCAATTATTAGCGTCTTCGTTAACCCGCTTCAATTTGGCCCCAACGAAGATTACGAAGCTTATCCGAGACAGATAGAGCAAGACACACAAGCTGCAAGTAGCGCTGGTGTCGATTACGTTTTTGCCCCAAGTGTCGACGAAATGTATCACAACACTTTGGGAATTACTTTGAAAGTCGGTCGCATGGCTGAAGTGCTTGAGGGTGCACAACGTCCAGGTCACTTCGAAGGTGTAGTGACTGTTGTTAATAAACTTTTTAATATTATTCAACCTGACCGTGCTTATTTCGGTAAAAAGGATGCGCAACAACTTGCAATTGTAGAGAAGATGGTTCAAGACTTTAATCATCCTATTGAAATTCGTGGCATTGATATCGTTCGTGAAGCCGATGGTTTAGCTAAAAGTTCTCGAAACGTCTATCTAACTGAACACGAACGTCAGGAAGCTGTTCATCTGTCCAAAAGTCTAGCGCTCGCCAAAGAAATGTATGATGATGGCGAAAGACAAAGTGCTCATATCATCAAAGCTGTAACAGATTATCTCCACAATCATACAAGTGGCGAAGTTCAAGAAGTGGCCGTTTATAGTTATCCAGAATTAGAGGAACAAGAAGTAATCAATGGACAAATCTTTATCTCACTTGCTGTGAAATTCTCCAAAGCCCGCTTAATAGACAATATTATAATTTAGAACTATAGGCAGGGTTCCATGCTTCGGAATTCTGCCGAAATTTATACTATCTTTATGTATCACTTTGTAATCCTTTTTAGTATTTCTCACTGTCCTTAGTTTAGCCATTTTAAAAGATAACAAAAAACTGCCAGCAAGCTTTGAAGGCCTGCTGACAGCTATAAAAATTCAAGTAAGATATTTAATTATCTCTTTGGCTTATTCTTCATCTTTCTTATCTTTACGACGTCTACCAAATAAGAAGATTGCGCCAAGTGCTGCGAATAATGTACCAAAGATTGTACCTTTGTTAGATTCGCTGTTACCTGTATCTGGTAAATCAGCTGTATCTTGGTCGTTACCTTGAGCTACGTGGTTATCTCCCACAACTACTGATGTTGTATTTGAAGTATGACCACTTGCATCTTGTTCAACCACTTGTACAGTGTCACCGTTATTAAAATGCGTGTTTGCTGGTACAGTGATATTCCAAGTTCCATCATTATTCACTGTTGTCGTAGCAGTTGAACCGTCTGGGAACGTCGCGACGATAGTATTTCCTGGCGTAGCATTCTGACCAGAAATACCGTGATCATGTTGACCTATTGGATTCACTGCAGGTGCTGTTGGTTGGTTAGAGTTCGTTGAGTTAGAACCAGTGTTGTTATGATGGGCTGGTTGATCTGTATTGTTACCAGCTGAATGATTGTTGTTGTCATCACTATTATTATTGTTACCACCGTTATTCGTTGATGGGTCTGCAGGTTGATCGCCTGAACTATTGTTACCTGGATCTACAGGTTGGTCACCTGAGCCACTATTGCCTGGATCCACATTGTTACCTTCTTGAACTGTTACTTCAGCTAAATCTGATGTGTTACCGTCTTTGTCTGTCGCTGTAACAGTTACTGTATCTCCTGGCTTCAAGTTCACATTGCTTGGAATATCAATAATATAGTTTCCTTGATCATCTGCAGTGCCAGTAGCTGTTGTGCCATCTGGGAATGTCACAGTTACTGTTGAGCCCGGTTCTGCATGGCCAGAAATTTGTGTATCGTCATGATGGATGTCATTAATAGTCGGAGTTGTTGGCGCTGTTGTATCTGCAACGGTTACAGATGTTGGGTTAGAAGTGTTTCCATCTTTATCTGTCGCTGTCACTGATACTGTTTCGCCACCGTTAAGTTTAACGTTATCCGGAATTTCAATTGTGTAATTACCATCATCATCGGCTGTTCCAGTAGCTGTTGTGCCGTCTGGGAACGTCACTGTGACTGTTGAACCTGGTTCGGCATGTCCTGTGATTGCTTTATCAGTACTGTTCACTCCATTAACCGTAGGCTCAGTAGGTGCTGTTGTATCAGTTACAGTCGTTGTGGCTGCATCTGAAGTGTTGCCTGCTTTATCTGTTGCAGTAACTTCAAGTTCTTCGCCACCATTAAGTGTCTTAGGTAATTCGATAGTGTAATTACCATTGTCGTCTGCTGTTGCTGTAACTTTTGTACCATCAGGTAACGTTACCGTCACTGTTGAGCCTGGTTCCGCTGTACCAGATACTGAATTATCGCTACTAGTTACATCATTAATTGTTGGTGTGTCAGGTGCTGTTGTATCTTTAACAGTTTGTTTAGTTTCTCCTGAGACGTTGCCATCTTTGTCAGTAGCTGTAATTGTTACTTCTTCGCCGCCCTGTAAGTCTTTTGGTAAGTCGATTTCGTAATTACCATTGTCGTCTGCTGTTCCTGTGATTGGGTCGTGACCTGGAATGTTTACAGTAATCGTTGAGCCTGGTTCTGCCGTACCTTTAACTGATGGGCTTTCGCTTGTAATCTCATCAGCTGTTGGCGCGTCTGGTGCTGTTTTGTCTGATACTGTTGTTGTCGCTTTGTCTGAAGTATTACCTGCTTTGTCTGTCGCAGTTACTTCGAGTTCTTCTCCACCTTTAAGGTTAACGCTATCTGGAACCTCTACTGAATAATTGCCATCTCGGTCAGCTGTAGCTTTAGAAGTTGTGCCATCTGGGAAGTGGACTGTCACTTCTGAGCCTGGCTCTGCTTGTCCAGTCACTTCTTTATCTGTACTACTTACACCATTTACTGATGGTTTAACCGGCGCAGTTGTATCAGTTACTGTTTTCTTAGTTTCGCTTGATACGTTGCCGTCTTTGTCAGTAGCTCTAATAGTAACTTCTTCCCCACCTTGAAGGTCCTTCGGTAAGTCGATTTCGTAATTACCGTTGTCATCTACTGTACCTGTAATTGGATCGTGACCAGGCATATTTACAGTAATTGTTGAGCCTGGTTCTGCTTTACCTTTAACTGATGGGCTTTCACTTGTGATGTCATCTGCAGTTGGTGCGTCTGGCGCTGTCTTATCTGCTACTGTTGTTGTTGCTTTATCAGATGTGTTACCTGCTTTGTCTGTCGCAGTGACTTCGAGTTCTTCGCCACCACTCAATTTGACTTCATCAGGAATTTCAACAGTATATTTACCATCTTCGTCCGCAGTAGCTGTACCTGTTTTATTTCCTGGGAATTTAACTGTAACTGTTGAACCTGGTTCCGCCGTACCTGTAACTTCTTTATCTGTACTGTTTACACCTTTAACTGATGGTTTGTTTGGTGCTGTCGCATCAGTTACTGTTTTCTTAGTTTCGCCTGAAACGTTGCCATCTTTATCTTTAGCTGTAACAGTAATTTCTTCGCCGCCTTGAAGGTCTTTTGGTAAATCGATGTTGTAGTTACCTTCATCGTCGGCTGTACCTGTGATTGGATCATGGCCTGGAATGTTTACAGTGACTTCTGAGCCAGGTTCTGCTTTACCTTTAATAGCGTCATCTTCACTATTTACGTCTTCAGCTGATGGTGCATCTGGCGCTGTCTTGTCTGCTACAGTTGTAGTTGTCGCATCTGAAGTGTTTCCTGCTTTGTCTGTCGCAGTCACTTCAAGTTCTTCTCCACCTTGTAGGTCGACGTTGTCAGGAATTTTAACAGTGTAGTTTCCGTCGTCGTCAGCAGTAGCTGTACCTGTTTTATTTCCTGGGAATTTTACAGTTACTTCTGATCCTGGTTCTGCCTTACCTGTAACCTCTTTATCAGTACTGTTTACGCCCTCAACTGATGGTTTGTTTGGCGCAGTTTTATCTGCTACTGGAAGTTTCGCAGGCGTAGACTCATTGTCGTTAGCATCAGTAGCTGTAACTGTTAACTCTTCGCCACCTTTGAGATCTACTTTACTAGGGATATCAACTGTAAAGTTACCGTCTTTATCTGTTTCACCTGTCGCAGTCGTGCCATCTGGGAATGTGACTTTGACATGTGAATTTGGCTCTGCTGTACCTGTAATGTGTTTATCAGCGCTTGTGACGCCATCTACTTTAGGTATTTCTGGCGCTGTTGTATCTGTTACAGTCTTAGTCTCCGCTTGAGAAGTATTACCTGCTTTATCTGTTGCTGTAACGTTTAACTCTTCCTCACCTTTAAGGTCAATGTTCTCAGGAATATCTACTGAATAATGACCGTTATCGTCTGTTTCACCTGTCGCAGTTGTACCGTCTGGGAACGTTACAGTTACCGTAGATTTCGGTTCAGCTTGACCTGTAATGTGTTTGCTATCACTTGTTACATCATCCACAGATGGTTTGTCCGGCGCTGTTGTGTCAGTGACTGTTACTGTCTTCGCATCTGACGTATTACCGTCTTTGTCTGCGGCAGTCACGCTAATTTCATCGTCACCATTTAACTCAACATCTTCTGGAATATCTACAGTATAGTTTCCGTCTTTATCTGCTGTTGCTGCACCAGTTTTATCGCCTGGGAAGTGAACTGTCACTGTTGAGTTTGGTTCAGCACTACCTGTCACTTTCTTACTATCTGTAGTTACGTCGTTTACTTGTGGGACGTCTGGTGCTGGTTCATCTTTAACTGTAACTTCAGTTGTTTCAGAAGTATTACCGTTCGCATCTTTAGCAGTAACTTGAAGTTCTTCGTCACCTTTAAGTGCGACACCTTTTGGTAATCCTGCAGTAAAGTTACCATCTTTGTCTGCTGTGGCTTTAGTTTGTTGACCATCTGGGAATGTCACTGTAACTTCTGAATTTGGCTCAGCAGTTCCTGTAACCTTGTCACTGTTACTAGTTACTTTGTTGACTTTTGGCTTATCTGGAGCCGTTTTATCTTCCACTGTTGCATGAGTAGCTTCAGACTCGTTGTCATCTTTGTCTGTCGCTGTAACTGTGAGGTCTTCGCCACCAGTTAATTCAACATCTTCTGGAATCTCTACTGTGTATTTACCGTTATCATCAGCTGTTGCTGTACCAGTCTTGTTACCAGGGAATGAAACTTTAACTGTTGAACCTGGTTCCGCTTCACCTGTGACAGTCTTATCCGTACTCTTCACATCATCAACTGTTGGTGCATCCGGTGCTGTCTTATCTCCTACTGTGACAGAAGTTGGCGCTGAAGTATTATCATTATCGTCCACAGCGACAACATTCAGTTGTTCGCCACCTTTGAGGTTAGCTTCTTTAGGAATATCTACACTGAAGTTACCTTGGTCGTCTGCTTTACCTTCTGACTCTTTGCCGTTAGGGAATGTCACTTTCACAGTTGAGCCTGGTTCAGCTGTACCAGTCACTTTATCACCGTTACTGTTAACTTTTTCTACTTCTGGTGCATCTGGAGCTGTCTTATCTGATACTACAGTATGTGCTGGTTCAGAGACGTTAGAGTTTTTATCTTTAGCGGTTACGTCAATGTTCTCGCCGCCTTTGAGAGTAACATCGTCTGGAATCTTCACAGTATATTTACCATTGTCGTCTGCTGTCGCTGTACCTGTTTTATTGTCAGGGAAGTGTACAGTTACTTCTGAGCCTGGTTCGGCTGTACCTGTGACTTCTTTATCTGTACTATTTACACCTACGACTGTTGGCACATCTGGCGCTGTATTGTCTTCTACAGTAGTAGAACCTTCTTTAGATACGTTACCGTCAATGTCTTTTGCTGTAGCAGTGATTTTTTCGCCACCTTTAAGCTTCAAGTCACTTGGTATTTCGGCGTTATAACGGCCGTCTTTACCCGCATGTGACTCAACAGATGTACCATTTGGAAAATGCACGGTAACGATTGAGTTAGGTTCAGCTGTACCTTCTACAATTTTATCCTCACTGCCCACATCGTCTACCGTAGGTGCATCAGGTGCTGTATCGTCCTTAACTACAGTTGTCGTAGCTGGTGAAGTATTACCGTCTTCTGTTGCAGTGACTTTCAATGTTTCGCGACCATCTAGCTTCTTGTCACCTAGATTGATTGTGTAATTACCTTGATCATCGGCTTTTGTATCAAGTGTTGAGCCATCTGGAAATTCAACTGTTACAGTGGTATTGACTTTCGCTGTACCTGTAAGTGAATTATCTTCACTTGAAACAGGTTTGATAGTTGGTGCTTCAGGTGCACGTTTATTGATAACTTTCGTGCTATTTGACTCAGAAATATTACCTGCATCATCTTCAGAAGTGACTGTGATATTATCGCCACCGTTGAGTTCAAGATCCTTTGGAAGATCTACAGAATATGCACCTTCGTCATTAGCTTTTGCACTCACTGTATCACCATTAGGTAATTTCACGTGAACAGTTGAGCCTGCTTCTGCCTTACCACTAATTGACGTGTTATTAGTTGTTACCTCGTCGATTGTTGGTTGGTTTGGCGCAGTCTTATCATCAACTGTCACTGTATCTGAAGGATCACTTTCTTTTCCATTTTTACTAGCAGTAGAAGTCAATTCTGTACCTGCTTTCAATGGATTATCTAAGTGAATCGTACCTGAACTTTGACCATCAGGAATATCAACTGTACCCACTGTATTACCGTCTTTGTCTCTTACCGTTACAGTTGAACCGCCTGTACCATTAACGATAACTTCATTATCTTTATCGTTAACTGGATTGATTGTTGGTGCTGGCACTTTAGAAGTGTCTACGATCTTGAACGTATTTGTTTCGTCATTCTCGTAGTCAGGTGAATCAATCGCAATAGTGTACGTACCTTCTGGTGATTTAGGAATATTTACGCTAAAGGAACCATCAGAATTTACTGTACCTGTGCCAACTGTTTCACCATCTGAATTGATAACTTTCGCAGTTTGAGCCGCTGCACCGTCTTTCAATGGTACAGAACCACTTACTACTGTATCTTCTGTAGTAATATCAGATGCTTTCGGTTGTCCTACGAGTGGAGATGTCTTATAGTTCACTACTTCGTCGCCGTCATTCTTGCCGTCACCATCAGTGTCAGGGTTAAATGGATCAGAATGTGTGTTTTGACGTTCATAGTTATCGAGCAAGCCATCTCTATCATAGTCTTGGATTGCAAGCGTTGATGTACCATGCGTGTTATTGATGAGTTTACCTTTGTTGTCAGTTAAGTAACCGTTGAAGTTGAAGAGTTCTTTCTGTTTCACTGTTTCACGGATGAGATTTCCATCATCATCGTATTCTGCATCTTTAGTTAAAATGTTGTTAGGATTCTGATTGAATTTCAAGACGATACGAATACCGATTGGCTCAGGGTTAGAGTTGTTAAATTCAATCAATCTGTTCATATTTCTATCTGTAATAGAGCCTTTACCATCTTTATCGAAAGAAAGATCTGCTACTTTATCACGTTCGTGATACTCTTTATCAAATCCTGCTAGCCCTTTGTATTCATGTAAATGGAGTTCTGCTCCTGAAATGTATGGTAAAAGGTCTTTATCGATTTGATAATTATAAGTCCATTGTTTATTACCAGCATATAAAATATAGTCAAAGATGCTATTTTTCATAATTGTTTGGTCTACAGTTAAACCACCGTGTTCACCAATATTTTGATCATATTGTACAGCCCCTGAGTTTCCTAAGAATGAACCCTTGTTAGCAGTAGAAATATCTTTTTCTTTATCAGTCAATTCTTTGTCTACATCAGTTAAGAAGTAACCACTATTTTCTGCTGTACGGATAATTTTATTAGTTTCATTATTACGGACGTAAACGCGATAGTTTAGTTTATCTTTATCTAAATTCTCTTCTTTTATAATATTTTCAATCGAATCATCAAGTTCAATCTTACCATCTTCAGCTGTGTAAGTTGCTAGTATCTCAGCACCACCGAAGAGACCACCTTGCGCACGTATAAAGTTCACTTCCCAGATGTCTGATGGTTCACCATTTTCATCTTTAAGTCGTTTGAATTCGACTGGCTTGTCTCCCCCTACTGGACGAGCTGATATCTTAGTAACGTGTTTTGCTAGTCGCGAGTCTAAATCCAAATCAATTTTATATCTATCTAAAGAGTTATCGCTTGTTAGATAGCTATGAATTTTAAATGGAATCGTTGTTGATTTCTTAGCCTCATCGCTGTCTAGACTATCTGGATCAAACATGATTTGTGAGAAGGTATAGTTATTTTCATAACCTAATGATTTAGCGACTTTCGTGTCTTTTGCTGCACGTGTCACAGCTTCTGTGGAATAAGCGCTAAAGAATGCACTACCTGGACGAATCGCTTGTGGTGAATTTTTATCTTTTTGATTTGCGAATTGGATTAAAGCAGATTTCAATACTTTATCAGAAATTGTCGCATTGGAATCTTTATCATAATCAATGTCTGCATCTTCAAGTACAGATTTCGCTTGTTCGCCACCAAGTTGATCTTTCAAGTAATCATTCACAGTGTCTTCTTTATCATTAGAATCTGCGTCGTCTAACTTAGATTGTAATTTGTCTTTTTTCTTCTCAGAATCTGAAGCTTTTGTATCTTTTGTCTCTTGAGTTTCGTTATCTGATTTGTCTTTTCCTTGTTCTACTGAATCTGAGTCATCTTCATCTGATTCAGTTTCTTTATCAGATGATTTGTCATCAGACTTTTCGTCCGCCTGATCATCACCTGATTTGTCATCATCTTGCTTTTCTTCAGGTTGATCTTCGCCAGACTTACTTTTAGTAGATTGAGATTCGCTGTCAGATTCGCTGTCAGATTCTGCTTTATTTGAACCTTTTTTAGAATGTTCTTCTTTTTGGCTATCTTTCTCTGATTTATCATCAGTTGATGATTGTGAATCGTCTTTAGCTTCATTAGCAGATTTATCTTTTGCGTCGTCGCTAGATTGTTCTTTGTCAGACTCTGCAGCGTTCTCGTCTGAACTGTTACCATCAGACGCACCTTGTTTGTCCACATCATCTTTAGCTGAATTGTCGTCAGCTTGATCTTGTTTTTCAGTTTCGTTTACTTGTGAATCATCATTACTTGTCTCGTCGTCAGAATCACTGTTATCTGCTCTGTCTTCGTCAGTTGTAGCTTGTGCAGCGTCTGACTTATGTACGTCATCAGCATTTGAGGCTGGCTGATCTACGTCATCTTGTGAAGGATTACTTTGGTTATCTGAAGCTTGTGATTGAGAGGAAGAAGGTTGTGCAGTTCCATTAGAATCTTGAGATGACTGTGTTGATTCTTCAGTATTGGATTCCTGTGATGCTTGATTATCTTGATTTGCGTCGTTATTTACTTGAGGATCATGTGCTGTCTCTTGTGATGATGTGTCGTGAGATGTAGTTGAATTATTAGGATCGTCATTCGAACTTTGGCTATCATTCGCGCTCACACTGCTCTGAGTATCGTTCGTTTCAGCCGCTTTCGCATCATTGTTGATACCAAATACAAGTGTGGCACCGATTAAGATAGATGCTGTACCGACTGTGAAACGTCGTATAGAGTATTTGTTATTTCTATTCGGAATGAAATCTAATTTTCCTTGTGGTTTTCTCTTTCTCAAATTAACTACCCCCCCGAAATTATTGGTAATGTAAAATATTTATTCCCTAATGTAATAGAGACTATAATTTTATGTACCACGAAACTAAACAGATATCTACACATTTATTTATGAATAGAATTACTTACATTTGTTAATGTTTTCCATAGTTAACTTTTTGTATGAAATCAGAAATGGATTATGTAAATATTCTTATTTCATTTGAATCTGTTGATATGTGTAAATCAATATACTTAGGTTCACTAATTTTTTAACAACTTAATTCAAACTCAGTAAAATTCAGGATTACGAAGAAATATAGAGTACTTTTTTACTCAAATTTATTAAATATAACAATTCAGGGACGCTTTGGATATATAGACATTACTGAATTGAATACAATACGGTTTTGTAATATATAACGAAATAACTCTTTTAAACGAACCTTGATAACGGTCAACTAGTTATACATTTGTTTTCACTCTTACGAAAAAAATTAAAAAATTTATTTCGACCTTAGTTTGAGTGGGTCACTTTTCTAATTCGCGATACTGAATTGTGTGTTGAAAGAAAAATTTCAACAAAGAAACCGACATTTATTTTACAAAAAAGAGCTACGATAATTCAACTATCGTAACTCAGCAATTTATTTAGTTTCTTCTATAATTGAAAACCTCACCGTCATCTTCGTCCCTTTTCCAAGTTCGCTTTCCACCTCTATATGAGCGCCAATCTGTTGAGCCAAAGATTGCGCAATATACAGGCCGAGACCAGAACCTCCCGTTTGAAGGTTTCGAGATTGTTCTACACGATAAGTACGGTCAAAGATATGTGGGATGTTTTCTTTCGCTATGCCTATCCCTTGATCAATGACAGAAATAGAGATTTGATGTATGTCATCTTCCTCAATTTCTACAATAATGGGCGTACCTGAATGTGAGAATTTCAAGGCGTTGTCTATCAAATTTGCAATAATTCGTTCTAAAGCGACCTTGTCTTGCTTGAAACGAGGTATCTCTCAAATCTAACTGACGATGTTCCTGTTCAATACGTTGTTGATAGGTATCAAAGATAGGAATGAGGAGCTGATCCATCTGTATAGCTGATTGAGGCCTTGAAGCGTCACTTAACGTCATCACAGCAGTTAAGTCATCGAACATTTGGCTTAAGCGTTCGCTCTGCGTAATCAACACTTGATGTGCGTGTCTTTCCGCTTCTTCTCCCCGAATTACTCCGTCCTTCAATGCTTCGGAATAGGATTTGATGCTGGTCAGTGGCGTCTTCAAATCATGTGCTAAATTTTGAATCATGTGTACCTTTTCCGTTTGTTCCTCTTGAATTTGTACCATCTGATCTTGTACACGTTCTACCATATAATGAAAGGAATCGTTAAGTTCACTCAATTCTCTAGGTGTGTGAATATCAATTTTTTCTATGATGAATTTACAATTTAAGTGCAACACATAAAAAAGAGCCCTAAAATCATCAATCTAGTAAAATAAAGTT
>VNIW01000259.1_pt1 | contig 25911 bp, 21 predicted proteins | sample 7248591 | NCBI WGS metagenome assembly VNIW01 (sample SAMN12251776, study PRJNA551026) | human skin metagenome | isolation source: skin samples from patients infected with Netherton Syndrome | host: Homo sapiens | place: France:Paris | reverse complement strand
GACGATTCGCTGCGCATCACCGTGGTGGATGAGGGCCACGGCGGCGCACAGGTCGTCCCCGGGCACGGCCTGGCGGGAATGGCCGAGCGCCTCGCCGCTTTCGGCGGAGAGATGACGCTGAGCTCTCCCCCGGGCGGGCCGACGAGGCTGGCGTGCTCGATTCCCCTTCTTCTCGATCGCGGACAGTCAGGAGTTCACCAATGAGTTTGAGAATCGTCGTGGCGGATGACTCCGCCATTCTGCGCGAGGGCCTCGCCGGCCTGTTGGAGCGCCGCGGGCATTCGATTGTGGGCCAGGCGGACTCCGCCCCGGCGCTTGAGGCGGTGGTGGACAAGCTGCGCGATGAGCTTCCGGACATCGTCATCACGGACGTGCGCATGCCGCCGGGCATGGACGACGACGGCTTGAAAGCCGCCGTGAACTTAAGAAACGCATACCCGGGCCTGCCCGTCATGGTGCTCTCCCAATATGTGGCCCCCGCATACGCGGTGGAGCTCTTCGACTCCCCCGATGCCGGCACCGGCTACCTTCTGAAAGACCGCGTCTCCGAAGTGCGGGACTTCCTCTCCAGCCTGGACGTGGTGGCCCAGGGCGGCACCGTCATCGACCCCACCGTAGCTCAGGCTTTAATGAGCTCCGGGCGCAGCGGCTTGGGTGAGCTCACCCCGCGCGAGCGCGAGGTGCTCGAACTCATGTCCCGCGGCAAGTCCAACAAGGACATCGCCGCCGAGCTCGTCCTTTCTTCCGCCGCGGTGGCCAAGCACGTCTCCAATATCTTCACCAAGCTGCGTTTAGATCCCAGCGAAGACAACCGCCGCGTCAAGGCAATCTTGGAGTACCTCTCAGCGCACCGCTAAAGCCCGCGCCCGCCCACCGTCGACAAGAGCGCCCTGACAGAGACCGTCCAGAGGATCCCAAGAAAACTGTGACTCAAGACGCATAAGCTTGTTCGTGCCCTTGCCCAACTCACCCCGGAAGGACCCCGCTTAATGGACGTGCAGCTCAACATCGTGCGCTTTACGAAAGCATTGATTGCCGACCATGACTATTTTCTGGAGTTAATACAGACGGAAGGGCTGGATTCCTTTCGTAAGCCGGATCCAGAAATGGAAGAGGCATCGGCGGCACTCTCCAAGCTCTTCGGTCAGGATGTGCCCGCGCATTCGGCCGTCACGGTCACGATGGATTCCAGCAGTTTAGAGCTCCAAGAAAAGCTAGCTTTGTTGGCGTATTACCACGGCTTGGTGGTCTTCATTGGAACCACAGACATCCTCTTTAATGCGACTGGAATCCCCACGAGCAGCAATGGCCTTTCCTCCATCAGGAACTGCATGGGAACTATGTGGCGACAGGTCAGCAGACCTATGCTTGATCGCGCCTTTGAAGACGCACTCCGCCTGCCGGTGTCCGAACAGACGTGGATTCAGGTAATCAACTATGGCTCGGAAGAACGAAGCTACGGCCTCGAAATGTCCATGCACGTGCGCGCAAGCGGCCAGTTCGAACTGATATGGTCCAGCCTCCCTCCAGAGGCCACTGAACCGGTATTCCGCACACTCACTGTCGATACTTACGAAGAAGCACGAGAAATTCTGCTTTCCTTCAGTGATCGCAACCCGTTGATCGAAGAATTCGCATGGGAGCCGCTTTCTCAGCGCGCATCAAAACCTATCCTGGATCCTTCAGTCCGCCACGAAACACCCTGGCGCCGGCTGGACGCGGTGAAGGAGCTCCCCGAAGGCGTGATGGTCCACCTGCACAAATGGCCAACATTTTCCCTGGCCTACGGCCGCAATGCACAGGGACAGTGGACCGCAAAGGTTTACGATAACCTCGGCACCGACAATGTGCAGACCTTCGATATTGCAGACGAAGTCATCGCAGTGGCGGAGCACTATTTAGACGGCAACGGCGAGATGATTTCCACGGTCTTCCCGGACTCTTCATCTTCGGATCCCGCGCCGTACACCACGGTCACAGCAATGGAGCTACCAGAGCGCGAGGAACAGTGGACTGAAGCATCAGTATGCATGATGCACCGCATCCGCGCTGACCATAATGGCGAGCCCAGCCCTCGGATGCAGAAATACATTGAGAGGATTAACACAAAGCTCGGAAGCGAAATCCTCCTCGCTGAGGAACAGGTAGAGGCCCAAGCACTTACTCGGCTGCTCATCCCTGCTGACGTCAGGACGGTCACGATCGAGAGACTAACTCATCTGGCACAGGACTATGGCATTTCGCTTGTTGTCGATGATTCCCTGGCGCTGTATAACCCGTCGGGCAAACCGCTTCCAGGGGCTGAGAGCTGCCAGTTGAAGCTACTCGCGGATAAGTTGTATGTGAACACTTGGGAGGTGGCTACATCCTCCTCCGTACTCGAAGCTGGGCTTCGCTTCTTCACAGGATGGAAGCTTGAGGTTCGATCCGGGAGTCAGGTGGACTTCCAGGAGCGTTATACCTTGGCAACCACCTACACGGGCGACAACGTTTCGCTTGACCTTGTCACCCCCGACGGGAAACTACACGAAATCCCTTCTACCCCACTGCCCCTTGCTCTGGATGTGATGGTTGAATTCACCTACTCCCCAGCGCAATTGGTGGACAAAGTGAATTGGCAAGATCAGAAGTCGTCCTCAGATATCCCTGAGGAAGAGCGCTTCATGGTCAATGCCACGGTCTTCGGCTCGGCCGCATGTCTTTTCAACGATGACCTTCTCGAAGCAGTTCGCCAGGACGGCTTCCCCGAAGTGGGAGCGTGGGTAGCGGCCTTTGACCGAATAGTTCCGGGCGATTACTGCCAGGTCGACCGCGTGGAACCCTCAGAAACAGGAGCAGCGCGCTACCTCGTCGAATGGGGCCACAACAACGGTGAGGAGGAAAGCTTCCAGATGCTCCTTGAGGACATCGACGAAGCCTTGTCCCTCCTTGAGCGGTTTGTGAACGGAGACCGCGCAGAGTTTGAAGCTCTTCCATGGACGCGACGAGTGGAGTAGCAACACTAGGCCCTCCGCGTGACTAGGGTATGGGGCATGAGAAACGTAACGCCACAGGAAGTACCTGAGAACGCCCAGCTTATCGACGTCCGCGAGGACCACGAGTGGAACACCGAGCATGCTCAAGGCGCCACGCACATTCCGATGGGCGAACTTGTCGAGCGCCTCGACGAGATTGACTCGGACCGCGATGTCTACGTCATCTGCCACCTTGGCGGGCGCAGCATGCAGGTATGCCAGTACTTGGAGCACACCAAGGGCTGGGACGTCATCAACGTCGAGGGCGGAACGGATGGTTGGAAGGCCCAAGGTTGTCCCATGGTTTACCCCACACAGTAGTGGTACCATTTACGGTACCACTAAAGTGTGGTTTCAAAGATAGAAAAGATCCTCATCAAGATGCGGACTTCTCGGAATAATGTTCGCTTCTCTGAGCTGCAACTTGAGTGCGACTTCTATTTCTAGGAGCAGACCATGAACCTCGCAGACAAATACACCTACCAAACCGCGTGGTCCGAAGAGGATGGAGAATTCGTTGCCACAGTCCTAGAGTTCCCCTCCTTGTCATGGCTCGACTCCACTGCAGCTACCGCTGAGTCCGAGCTGCGCAGCATCGTCGAAGAAACTCTAGAAGATATGCAACGCAACAATGAGCAAGCCCCAGAACCTTTTGGCCAACGCAGCTTTTCCGGAAAGTTCAACCTTCGCATCCCTCAATCGCTCCACCGGAGCCTCACCATTGAAGCGGAGCGAGAGGGCGTATCCCTTAACACCCTCATTGTTCAGAAGCTAGCCTCGGCGTAAAAATAATGGGCCATAACCCATAATTTAGGTGTTCCGCCGTAGGCGCGTTAGAATCATCGGCATGCCTTCATTGAATTCTATTTCCATCCCTACCGCGCTCCTAGAGTCTCCTTCCTTCCAGCTGGAGCGCCTCCGCCGCCGCACCCGCGACGGCGTCGAGCAAGCGCTCAGCACCCGGCAGACCACCATCCGCGAGTACTGGGTACTTACCTGCCTCGTCGATGGTGACGTTGCTTCCCAGTCCGCGCTCTCCGAGACCCTCGCGATCGACGCCTCCGACATGGTGCGCCTCATCGATTCCCTGGAGGAGCGCAACTGGGCCAAGCGCGAGCGCGACCCGAAGGATCGCCGCCGTCAGATCGTGGCTTCCACCAAGAAAGGCGTGAAGGCCCACAAGGAGCTCGCGGAGCTCGTCGCCGCAGCCGAGGACGAAGCCCTCGACGAGTCCACCTCCAAGCAGCTCAAGCACCTGCGCAAGCTGGCCCGCGCCATCATGTCTTCAAGCGAGGGTGATGCTTAAATGGCGGAAGAGGACGCTAGTACCGGGCGCCACGCGCTGCCCGAAGACCTTTTAGATTCCCGGCAGCCCGGCGCGGGCTTCGTGCATGTTCCGGAGCAATACCTGTTGCGGGATCGCGCGCCGCGCGAGCGCACACTGTGGGACATCGTGCAAACCACTGCAGAGCTAAACCCGGACGCCGCCGCGCTTGACGACGGCGAGGTGCTCACCTACTCAGAGCTCATCACCGATGTCCAGGCATGGGCCGCCGAGCTGCAGGCCAACGGCGTCTGCCGCGGCGACCGCATCGGCATCCGCATGACCTCCGGCAAGCGAGAGCTCTATCTCGCGATTCTGGCTACCTTGGCTGCGGGCGCGGCCTATGTGCCGGTCGACGCAGACGATCCCGACGAGCGCGCCGAGATGGTCTTTGGCGAGGCCGACATCGATGGCCTGTTTACGGATGAGGGTTTCCGCTCGCTGCGTTCAGCTGAGCGCGTAGGAAAGGACGCCCACCAGGGTGCACCGACGCCGGATGATACCGCGTGGATCATCTTTACCTCCGGTTCCACGGGCAAGCCGAAGGGCGTGGCCGTCACCCACCGCTCCGCGGCTGCTTTCGTGGATGCCGAGGCGGCGCTGTTTTTGGTCGATCACCCACAAGGCCCGCTCGGCCCCGACGACCGTGTGCTAGCCGGGCTGTCGGTGGCATTCGACGCTTCTTGTGAGGAGATGTGGCTGGCCTGGGGCCACGGTGCCTGCCTGGTGCCGGCGCCGCGCTCTTTGGTGCGCTCCGGCATGGACCTAGGCCCGTGGCTCATCCGCCGCGACATCACGGTTGTTTCCACGGTGCCGACCTTGGCGGGCCTGTGGCCGGCGGAGGCGCTGGACAATATCCGCCTGCTCATCGTCGGCGGCGAGGCCTGCTCGCAGGAGCTGGTAGACCGCCTGGCAACAGACGAGCGTGAGATGTGGAATACGTACGGCCCGACGGAGGCGACGGTCGTCGCTTGTGCCCAGCGCATGGTGCCGGGTCAGCCGGTTTCCATCGGCTTGCCTTTGAACGGCTGGGACTTGGTGGTCGTGGATAAGCAAGGCTTCCCGGTGAGCGTGGGCGAGGTCGGCGAGCTGGTTATCGGCGGCGTCGGCTTGGCGCGCTACCTGGATCCGGCGAAGGATGCGGAAAAGTACGCGCCGCTGGACTCGATGGCGTGGGAGCGCGCGTACCGCACGGGCGACCACGTCCGTCTGGAGGAAGACGGCCTGTATTTCGTGGGTCGTATCGATGACCAGGTCAAGATTGGCGGCCGGCGCATCGAGCTCGGCGAGGTCGAAGCCAACGTGGCGGCCCTGCCGAACGTCTATAACTCCGCGGTGGCAGTGCAGAAGACGCCGGGCGGCGAGTCCGTGCTGGTGGGCTACGTTTCCTTGGAGGATGAGACGAAGGGCTTTGACGAAAAAGCCGCGCACGAGCGTCTGGCCGAGACCATGCCGGCTGCACTTGTCCCGCGCATCTGCGTGATGGAAGAACTGCCGGTGCGCACCTCGGGCAAGGTGGATAAAAAGGCCCTGCCGTGGCCACTTCCAGGCGTTGGTGTGGAGGCCGCGGGCCTTACCCAGACCGAGCAGTGGCTAGCACAACTGTGGGTGGAAACACTGGGCGTTTCCGTCTCGGATGAGAACGCGGACTTCTTCTCCCTGGGCGGCACCTCCCTGGCCGCGGCGACGTTGGTCGGCCGCATCCGTGAGCGCTACCCCACCGTGGCGGTGCGTGACCTCTACGACCACCCGCGCCTGGGTTCGCTGGCCGAGCACATCGGCGGCGTCGAGGAGCGGCCTTCGGCTGCGCCCAAACGCACGGTGCGCAAGGTGGGCATGGGCACGCGCGTGGTGCAGACGCTCATCCAGATTCCAGTGATGACCTTGGCTGCGACTTCGTGGCTGACCTGGCTGCTGCTTGGCTCGAATGTGGCGAACGCGCTCGGTGCGGATTGGGCGCTGACTACCCCGTGGTGGCTGGTTGCCGTCATGGTGGTGCTCTTTGCGACTCCGATTGGCCGCATCCCGATAGGCGGCATCGGAGCGCGCCTTATCACTGCGGGAATCAAGCCGGGCGACTACCCGCGCGGAGGCTCGACGCACCTGCGCATTTGGGCCGCGGAGCGCTGGGCTGATGCCTCGGGCTCGCGCTCGATTGCGGGCGCGACGTGGGTGAACAACTACGCGCGCCTACTCGGCGTGAAGATTGGCCGCGGCGTTGACCTGCACTCTCTTCCCCCGGTGACGGGCCTGCTCAAGTTGGGTGACCACGCGGCTATCGAGCCGGAAGTGGATCTTTCTGGCTACTGGCTCGACGGCGACGTACTGCACGTTGGCGCCATCAACGTTGGCGAAGGCGCGCGCGTTGGTACGCGATCTACCCTGCTGCCGGGCACCAATGTGGGCAAGTACGCCCACGTGGAGGCCGGCTCCACGGTCACGGCTCGAAAGAAGATCAAGGACGGTCAGCGCTGGTCCGGTTCGCCTGCCAAGAAGGTAGGCCGCTCCAAGCACCGCTTCCCCGCCGAGCCGCCGAAGCGCCGCCCGTGGTGGGTTGCGTTCTACGGCGCAACGTCGATCCTGCTGGCCATCCAGCCGGTGGTAGCTCTCGCTGTGGGCGCGGCCGTCGTTGTCGCAGGCCTTAGCATGACCGCGGGCAACGACTTCATCGGCTCGATCTTCTTCGCGCCGCTAGGCGCACTGGCGGCATTCGCCTGCTTCATGGCGCAGACCTGGCTGGGCGTGCGGATTCTGTCCATCGGCCTCAAGCCTGGCGTGGCTCCGGTACGGTCTGCTGCCGGCTGGCGCCTGTGGTCCGTTGAGCGTCTCATGGACGAAGCCCGCACGACGCTCTTCCCGCTCTACGCCTCGCAGCTAACCCCGACGTGGCTGCGCTCGCTGGGCGCGAAGATCGGCAAAGACGTGGAGATTTCCACAGCAGTGATGATTCCGAAGCTGACGGACATCAAGGACGGCGCCTTCCTAGCCGACGACACGATGATCGGCGGCTACGAGCTGGGCGGCGGCTGGATGCTCACGGGCGAGACCAAGGTGGGCAAGCGCTCCTTCGTGGGCAACTCCGGCATCACGGGCCCGGGCCGCAAGCTGGGTAAGAACTCGCTGGTTGCGGTGCTCTCCTCGACGCCGAAGAAGTCCAAGTCGGGCTCGAACTGGTGGGGTTCGCCGCCGGAGCGCATGCGCCGCGTGGAGGCCAGCGTTGAGGGCGTGCAGGGCGAGTCCCTGACCTATAACCCTGGCTTCGGAGTGAAGGCGGCCCGCGGTCTCGTTGAGACCATGCGCCTGCTCGCGCCGATGACCTCGGCGATGCTGCTGGCAGCAACGTTAGCCACCATGTACGTGCTCGTGGATAACTACGGTGTGGGCCTTGCCTGGGCTGTCTCTGGACTGCTGCTTATGGCAATTGGCGCGGTCAGCATGGCCATCACCGTGGCCGTGAAGTGGATCTGCGTGGGCAAGCACCGCGCGGCCGACCACCCACTGTGGTCCGCGTTCGTGTGGCTCAACGAGCTGCAGGACACCTTCGTTGAGGCCGTCGCCGCGCCGTGGTTCTTCCAGCACACGCTGGGCACTGGGGAGATCAACCTCGGCCTGCGCGCGCTGGGCGTAAAAATCGGCGCGGGCGCCTGGATCGATTCCTACTGGTTCCCGGAGACGGACCTCTGTTACGTGGGCAAGGGCGCTTCCGTGGGCCCCGGCACCGTGGTGCAGACCCACCTCTTCCAGGACCGCGTGATGAGCTTGGATACCGTCACCATCGAAGACGGTGCGACCCTTGCTGCCCACTCGGTTGCACTGCCAGCATCGCTGCTTGGCGACGCCGGCACCGTCGGCCCCGGTTCGCTCGTCATGCGCGGCGACCGCGTGCCCGCCAACTCCGTATGGCAGGGCAATCCAATTGAACCGTGGGACTAAGCCCGGCCTGCCGCCGATTTTCCTCTGAGGAATTGGCTGCAGCGGCATTTTCTCGCCGGCGTGCCTGCCTAGATGCCAAATCGTGGGAAGATTTAGCCATCGTGGGCCCACGATTTGGCACTTAGGGCGATAGGACGCAAAGCAAAAGGCTGGATTGCATCGTGCATCCAGCCTTTCGACGTTCTCAGCCGCTTAGATCCTCACGGCGAAACTAACGCTAGTCACCAATCTGGTCACGGCCGCGCATAACGATGAGCGGATCCGGCTCACCGACCAGTTCATGGTCCTTGTTGGTGTACTCGAACTTGGAAAGCACGTAGCGCATAGCGTTGATGCGGGCGCGCTTCTTGTCGTTGGACTTGATGGTGATCCACGGCGACTCTTCAGTATCCGTGTAGCGGAACTGCTCCTCCTTCGCGGAGGTGTAATCGTCCCACTTGTCGAGGGAAGCCAGATCCATCGGGGAAAGCTTCCACTGACGCACTGGGTCAATCTGACGAATAGCGAAGCGGGTGCGCTGCTCCTTACGAGTAACGGAGAACCACAGCTTGGTCAGGGAGATACCGGAACCAAGAATCATGTTTTCGAGCATTGGCACCTCGCGCAGGAACTCTGCGTGCTGGGACTCGGTACAAAAGCCCATGACGCGCTCGACGCCGGAGCGGTTGTACCAGGAACGGTCGAAGAAGACGATCTCGCCGCCAGCTGGGAAGTGCTGAATGTAGCGCTGGAAGTACCACGAGGTGGACTCACGCGGGGAAGGCTTTTCCAGTGCGACGGTGCGCGCACCACGCGGGTTCAGATGCTCGTTGAAGCGCTTGATTGTGCCACCCTTGCCTGCTGCGTCACGGCCCTCAAACAAGATGATGTGGCGCTGGCCGGTTTCCTTGGTCCAGTTCTGCCACTTCAGAAGCTCAATCTGCAGCGCGCGCTTGGTGGCCTCATACTCATCGCGCGACATGCGCTCTTCATAAGGGTAGTTCTCTCGCCAGGTATCGATGGGGGAACCATCCGGCATGATCAGCGCTGGGTCATCCTCATCAGAATCATCGACGACGTAGCCGTCGGTCTTAGCAAGGTCGATCTCGGGAAGTTCGTCGTCTTTAATATCAGCCATACTTAAAAGTTTACCGGTCACCCAACTATTCGGCGCGTTAAATTACACAGCAACTCCACCGATTTACCCCTAAGTTCTCCCCCACCCAGACATAGCAAAAGAGCCCCACCAAAAGGTGAGGCTCTTAGAAATCGCTTACGCGATGGATGTTCTTAGACGAACATGCCGATCAGCTGGGAAGCACCGTCAGCCAAGCCCAGGAACGGCTTCAGGAACGTGTGAACGATGTCGAAGTCACGAACGAGTGCGTCGAGGGAGAAGCCGTCGGAAGAAAGCTCGAAGGTGTTCTCAAGAACGGAAGACATATGTTACTCCTAATTAGATGATTTCCGGAGGGAAGTTTAGATGTTATGAATTACTTGCTGGAAAGCAGGTCGAATACAACGGCGCTGTTGAACAGAACACCACCGATGGAACCAAGAACCTTGGTCCAGCCTTCCCAGGTGTCAACGAAGTTGTCGAGGTGGGTCTGAATGAGGGAGAGGTCCATATTGAACTCCTTGAATAGGTTTCGGGCATTTACACCCGAGGGTATTGCGGATTTGCAGACACCCTCTGTGGGCGTCACAAGTAACTATTTTGTCACACAGCGCTCAAAGATCAATCCGAAACTCTCGAGTTTTTAAATCTCGGGAAAGCTCCCCATAGTTCTCAGCCGTCACTTTATACACAGCATACTCTAAGTCATTTCTTGCCCAAAAGTTAATCGATATGCCTATTACCAGCGGGTTTTCTGACACTGAACAGAAATGATCAAATTCTTTGGAAAAAGTGCGTAACAAACATCGGGAACGCTCCGATGAACACGGTTCAAAAATCAGAAATTCAGCGGGAAATTAGTTTCAAAATTGCCCTAATGCGGGGGTGTACCAACGGCCCCAGATTGGCCGTTTTCGCTTCCGCCCGGAGTTTCAGGCAGCCAAATAGAGTCGAAGACGCGACCAATCAACCGCCATTCAGCCTCAAAAATGAACCACTGGCTGTGAAAATTGTTATTTAGTGTGAAAGTTGAGGTTTGGAAGCACACTTTTCATCTTTTCCGTGTAGCGACACGCGAAAGCGCCCTACGAGAGACGTTCTTTATCTCACGTAGGGCGCCTTAAATCGACAGCATCTAGCTCGCACGGAGCTACATGGGCGCCTTTAGAGGTTTGTGGCTCTATTAGAAGCCCATGCCGCCCATAGCGTCAGCGTCAGGCATGCCAGCGCCGGCACCAGCAGGCTGCGGCTTGTCAGCAACGACAGCCTCAGTGGTCAGGAAGAGCGCTGCGATGGAAGCAGCGTTCTGCAGTGCGGAGCGGGTGACCTTGACCGGGTCATTGATGCCAGCGGACATCAGGTCAACGTACTCGCCGGTAGCTGCATTCAGGCCCTCGCCTGCTGGCAGGGATGCAACCTTGTCAGCAACAACGCCCGGCTCCAGGCCAGCGTTGTGAGCAATCTGCTTCAGCGGTGCAGACAGTGCCTCACGAACGATCTTGACGCCGGTTGCTTCGTCACCGGTCAGGTCATTCAGCGCATCCAAAGCGGAAGCAGCCTGCAGGAGGGCTACGCCACCGCCGGCAACGATGCCCTCTTCAACGGCAGCCTTTGCGTTACGGACTGCGTCCTCAATGCGGTGCTTGCGCTCCTTGAGCTCCACCTCAGTTGCAGCGCCGACCTTCAGGACAGCAACGCCGCCAGCCAGCTTGGCCAGGCGCTCCTGCAGCTTCTCACGGTCGTAATCAGAATCGGAGTTCTCAATCTCAGCGCGGATCTGCTTGATGCGGCCGTCGATCTGCTCCTGGTTGCCAGCACCCTGGACGATGGTGGTGTCATCCTTGGTGACAACAACCTTGCGTGCCTGGCCGAGGTACTCAATCTCAGCGGTCTCGAGGGAAAGGCCAACCTCTTCGGAGATAACCTGGCCGCCGGTCAGGATAGCCATATCCTGCAGGGTAGCCTTGCGGCGGTCGCCGAAGCCCGGAGCCTTAACAGCAACGGACTTGAAGGTGCCACGGATCTTGTTCACGACGAGGGTGGACAGTGCTTCACCCTCAACGTCCTCGGCGATGATCAGCAGCGGCTTGCCGGTCTGCATGACCTTCTCCAGCAGCGGAACGAGGTCCTTGATGTTAGAGATCTTGGAAGAAACCAGCAGGATGTACGGATCCTCGAGGACTGCCTCCTGGCGCTCCATGTCGGTTGCAAAGTAGCCGGAGATGTAGCCCTTGTCGAAGCGCATGCCCTCGGTTACCTCGAGGTCCACGCCGAAGGTGTTGGACTCTTCAACGGTGATAACGGAATCCTTGTTCACGGAGCCGTTACCCACGGTGTACATAGCCTCAGCGATCTTGGCGCCAATTGCCGGGTCAGCGGCGGAGATACCAGCGGTGGTAGCGATCTCTTCCTGGGTCTCAATCTCCTTAGCGGAAGAAAGCAGGGAGTCAACGACTGCCTTGGTAGCGGTCTCGATGCCGCGCTTGATGCCCATCGGGTTGGAGCCTGCTGCAACGTTGCGCAGACCCTCGCGTACGAGCGCCTGTGCCAGAACAGTAGCGGTGGTGGTGCCGTCACCGGCAACATCGTCAGTCTTTTTTGCTACTTCCTTAACAAGCTCAGCGCCGATCTTCTCATAAGGATCTTCCAGCTCGATCTCGCGAGCGATGGAGACGCCATCGTTGGTGATGGTCGGAGCGCCCCAGGACTTCTCCAGGACGACGTTACGGCCCTTCGGGCCGAGGGTGACCTTTACTGCGTCGGCCAGCGTGTTCAGACCACGCTCAAGGCCGCGACGTGCCTCTTCATCGAAAGCAATAAGCTTTGCCATTGTGTTTGTGCTCCTTGATTTGTTTAGGACGACACTCACGTCTGTATCTATACGGACGCCCGCGACGGCACGGCTGGTGAGTGTTAACCAGCCTCAACCACATAGATGAGATTTTCTGGCACTTACCCGGTGGGAGTGCTAGCGACCATTCTGGCACTCGACCACTACGAGTGCAAGGAAAGACACGAACGCCCTCCAGTACGTTCGCTGTGAGCGTTCCGGAGGGTGTTCGTGTCAGAAATTAAGTTGCGGAGTTTGCGGAGCCTACTGGGTTCTTCGCATTTTCGCGGTTCTACTCGGCCTTCTTCACCTTCTTGGCGGTCCAACGGTACATAAAGCCCAGTACTGTGATGAACAGGATGAGGCCGAAGACGTTGGCGGAGGTGCCACCTTCGAAGATCTCCAGCGGGGACTCGCCGCCGGCTGCCGCGATGATGGCAGCATTGACCACGCCGAACAGAGACTCACCAACGATGAGGCCGGTTGCCAGCAAGGTACCCATACGCTTGGAGAAGTCCGGATTAGCCTGCCTTGCCGCCCACTTGTCGTAGAAGTAACCCAGGATTGCGCCAATCGGGATGATGATGGTCAGCGCGGCCGGAAGATACATGCCCATACCCACGGCCAGTGGGGAAAGGGAGAACTTCTTGGTGGTCTTACGCAGCACCTCATCAATAACAATGAGAACCGCGCCGATAACGGCACCGGTGAAGATGAGGTTCCAGTCTAGGGAGTTATCGAAGATGCCCGATGCCACCGAAGACATTAGCGCAGCTTGCGGGGCAGCGAGAGCGTCCTCCCCCGCGCCTTCCATGCCTTGGAAGCCGAAGCCGTTGAGCATGATCTGCAGGATCGGGGGAATGACAACGGAGCCGAAAAGGACGCCAATAATCAGCGCAACCTGCTGCTTCCACGGTGTCGCGCCGACGAGCTGACCGGTCTTCAGGTCCTGCAGGTTGTCATTCGAAATCGTGGCGATGCCGAAGACGATGGCCGCGGTGAAGAGGGTATAGGCTACCAGCGAAAGCGGGTCCGCGCTGCTGCCGCGAGTTACCGCGGCAATCAGCAGCGAGGTAGCCAGCACGGCGATGATGCCAACGGAAGAAATCGGCGAGTTAGACGCACCAATCAGGCCGGCCATGTAGCCGCACACGGAAGCGACGATGAGGCCAACCAGCAAGGTAAACAGCACCGAGACTGTAATCAGCACGCCCATGTGCTCGTGGATATCCGTGCCGCGTACGAAGTCCCACAGCAGTAGCGCAATCGGAACCATCAAGATGACGATGGTGCCAAGCACGTACGGGAACGGGATGTCGCGCTCGGAGACATCGACGGTGTGACCTTCCCTGCGCTCGCGGGAGGAAGCCAGAGACTCAGAAATGCCCTTGATGATCGGGCCGGTGATCTTGATCAGCGTCCAGATCGCGGCGATGGCCATGGCACCGACACCGATGAAGCGGATCTCGCCGGAGAAAACGGAATCGACGGTATCAGCCAGCGCAGTGGCGTCCAGGCCAGAGGCATCGCCCGCAGTGTGCATCGGCAGCAGGAAGAAGTAGGAAATGGTGACGCCGATGAGCATGGCAAAGCCGACGGCCGGGCCAACGAGGTGGCCCACACCGATGAGTGCCAGCGACAGCGAGGTACCCAAGGTGGTGGCACCAGAACCCAGCCTGAAGTAGGTCGAGACTGAGGAGGCTGCTGCCTTCATCGCAGCCAACAGCGCCATCACCGCGGAGATAACGCCGCCAACCAAGATGACGCGCAAGCCCTGGGCGTTTTCTTCCGCAGCGGCTTCCGACGCACCGTTACTATCGCCTACCTTGAGAACCTCAGCGGCGGCAACGCCCTCCGGGTAGGGCAGGTCAGAGCCAGTAATCAGCGCGCGGCGCAGCGGGATCGAGTACATCACGCCGAGCACGCCACCGATGGCGCAGACAGCTGCGGTCTCCCAGAAGCTAAATCCCTTCCAGTAGCCCACCATGACCAGGCCCGGCAGGACGAAGATGATGGCAGAAAGAGTGCCGGCCGCAGAAGCGATGGTCTGCACAATGTTGTTTTCTTTGACATTGTGCCCGGCAAAGCGACGCAGCACAGCCATAGAAATAACGGCTGCCGGAATCGAGGTGGCGAAGGTCAGGCCGACCTTGAGGCCGAGATAGACGTTGGCTGCGGTAAAGACCAACGTGATGAGTCCACCGATTAGGATGCCGCGCAGCGTCAGCTCGTGCAAAGAACTTGCATCATTGCCGGTTGCCCCTGGTAAGTGGGACGAAGATGCGGGGGAAGCCTGGACGGCGTCATGTGCCATGCCGAGACCTTTCTAACGAGAAACCGATGTGAAGGTATGAGTATCTAATTATGGGAATTAAATATTCTTAGAACTCTAGTTCACCCGGGCACGATCTCAAACGATCAGTCAATACTAATTTTCGGACAGGTTTCCCGAACGGCACCTGGCGTGCGTGTCCAAACCTGCGAGTATGTTGGACAACATGACTGCTATTTCTGACTACATCGCAAATGATCGCGCGAATATCTTCGCGCAGCTCAAAGAACTCGTTTCTTTCAACTCCGTACACAACGAGCCGGGCCTCGAGGAAGATGCCCAGAAGGCAGCGCAGTGGGTTGAAAAGACCCTTACTGACGCCGGCGTCAAGGTCGAGGCGGTGAAGACTGCGGACGGTTCTACCGCACTCGTCGGCAAGCGCGCCGGCAAAGAGGGTGCCAAGACCGTCCTGCTTTACTCCCATTACGACGTAGTCCCGGTCGGCCCACGCGAGCCATGGGAATCTGACCCGCTGACCCTGACCGAGCGCACTGCACCTTCCGGCGATACCCGCTGGTATGGCCGCGGCGCGGCAGACTGCAAGGGCAACATCGCCATGCACCTGGCCGCCCTGCGCGCTATCGACGCAAACGGTGGCACCGACCTCAACCTGACCTTCCTCATCGAGGGTTCTGAGGAACGCGGCGGCGAAGGCCTGTCCGCACTCATCGAGGAGCGCCCAGAGCTTTTCACTGCCGACGCCATCCTCATCGCCGATGCCGGCAACGCCAAAGCTGGCCAGCCCACGCTGACCACCTCCCTGCGCGGCGGCGCGCAGATCTATGTCCAGGTAGACACCCTCGAAGCCGGCGTACACTCCGGCCAGTTTGGCGGCGCCGCTCCAGATGCCGTTAAGGCGCTGATGCGCGCACTCGATTCCCTGAGCGACGAGCACGGCCGCACGACTATCGACGGCGTCGATTGCGCCGGCACCTGGCCGCTGGCTGAGGGCCAGACCACCGCTTATAAGCCGGAAGATTTCCGCACCGACGCGCAGATGCTTGAGGGCACCCAAATCATGGGCTCACAAGATCCAGCCGGCGCCACCGAAATCGGCGACATGATCTGGGCCCGCCCGGCAGTGACAGTCACCGGCTTTACCTCTACCCCGGTTGCCGAGGCCGTCAATGCCGTTCCGGCTACCGCCGCTGCAAACCTGAACCTACGCACCCCGGCCACCATGGATCCGCGCGCCACTGCCGAGGCCATTGCCGAGCACCTGAAGAACCACGTTCCGTGGGGCGCTCACATCAAGGTCGACATTCTGGAGGCCAACCGCGGTTTCGAGACCGATCCTACAAAGCCAGCCGCAGCGCTGCTCGGCGAGTGCCTAGCTGAGGCATACGGCACTGCGACCATCTCCCAGGGCATGGGTGGTTCCATCCCGCTGACCGTAGAGCTGCAGGAAAAGCACCCGAACGCGGAGATCGCACTTTTCGGAGTGGAGGATCCGCAGGCCACCATCCACTCGGCAAACGAGTCCGTCGATCCAAACGAGATCGAAAAGATCGCCACCGCCGAGGCTTATTTCCTCCAGCGCTTCGCCTAATCGCGCGGCAGACCGCACAGCAGGCGCTGTGACTGCCTTGAGCTCATGGGGCTATTGAGGCTGTATTCAGCCAAAATAGCCCCATATAATACTGTCTAATTAAAAACCTGTGACTTTTGCCGGTTATGCCGGTATAGTGGCCGTATTGGCTGCGCCAAATGTGACACGCCCCCTACTTTCTTTTGAGGCAGGGCGTTGACGCTGCCAGCGGCACCCCTCTAGTGGGGTTTCCTTTTCACAGTGGTTCATCAACCAGGTCTTTTCGGTGGCCTAGATGTCTTCATCGGCGCATGCTCGATTTCGTGTACACACAACGTCGCACGTGCGCCTAAAAATGCTCGCGCGTCTCCATCTTGCAAAGGAGATCCGGCCTAACTGTGATAGCAGTGCTGAGTGCTCTAATTCTGGCCACAGTCCTCGCGCCATTTTTGATCTATTACTTGGGCAGGCCTGCCTTCGGCATTCTTGCCATCGCCCCAGGCGCGGGTTTTTTCTGGGTACTCAGCCAGCTGACAAACTCCACGTTCAATGACGGCAACTCGCTGCAGTACAACCTGGAATGGATGCCGGACGCCAACCTCAACATCACCCTGCGGATGGATGGGCTATCGGCACTGTTTAGCCTCATCATCTTAGGTATAGGCGCGCTCGTGCTTTTGTACTGCTGGAGCTACTTCGACCACAACCGTCGCCGCTTGGCCATGTTTGGCGCGCAGATGACGGCCTTTGCCACCGCCATGTTTGGCTTGGTGGTTTCAGACAACATCTTGATGATGTACGTCTTCTGGGAAATCACTTCCCTGCTTTCCTTCCTCCTCGTCAGCTACTACGGAGAACGAGCTTCCTCAAGGCGTGCGGCCCAGCAGGCGCTGATGATCACCACCCTGGGCGGCTTGGCCATGCTCATGGGCATCATTTTGCTGGGCCGCCAGACCGGCCAGTGGACCTTTAGTGCACTCACAGATTTCGAGCAGATCACACAGACGCCTTATATCACGATCGCTATCGTCCTTATCCTGGCCGGTGCGATCAGTAAGTCCGCCATCGCCCCCGCCCATTTCTGGCTGCCCGGCGCCATGGCAGCGCCAACACCGGTTTCGGCCTACCTGCACTCCGCCGCAATGGTTAAGGCAGGCATCTACCTGGTCACCCGCCTCGCCCCTGAGCTGCACGAGGTAGCCACCTGGCACCTGGTGATCATTCCTTTGGGCCTTTTCACCATGCTGCTGGGCGGCTGGATGGCCCTAAAGCAGCGCGATCTCAAGCTGATTCTGGCCTATGGCACCGTCTCCCAGCTCGGTTTTATCACCTCCATCGTGTCCATCGGCTCCCGGGAGGCGCTACAAGCAGGCCTGGCACTGACCTTCGCGCACTCGCTGTTCAAGGCTGCTTTGTTCATGATTGTCGGCGCCATCGACCATGCCTCGGGCACGCGCGACATCGCCAAGCTTTCCGGCCTTGGCCGCGCTAAACCGGGACTGTATCTGCTGGCCATCATCCCCGCGCTGTCCATGGCTGGTATCCCACCGCTGCTGGGATTCGTGGCCAAGGAGGCAACGCTGGAGGCCATCCTCCACGAGTCCCTCCTCGTAGGAATGCCGCGCAACATGCTGCTCGTCGGCGTCGTGGTGGGCTCTATGCTCACCATGGCTTATGCGCTACGTTTCCTGTGGGGCGCCTTCGCCGTAAAGAAGGATAAAGACGGCGAGCGTCTGGGCACCTCCGAAGCCGTGGAGAACATGCATGCGCTCGCCCCGCTGCTGTGGATTCCGCCGGCAATCTTGACCGCGCTGACCATCTTCTTGGGCCTGCAGCCAAACCCGCTTTCCCTCGGCATCAACCAGCACCTGGACAATCTCTTCGGCCACCACGAGCACACCCACCTAGCGCTGTGGCACGGCATCACCATCCTGCTGGGCCTGTCGCTGCTCATCGTGGTGGTGGGATTCATCGTGCACTGGCAGCGCAATGTGGTGGCCAAGTGGCAGTTCCAGTACCCGGCGCTGGGCTCAGCCGACGCCGCCTACGATTCCGTGCTCCAGGCGTTGCGCACCCTCTCGCTGCGCACCACCGCCTCCACCCAGCGCGGTTCGCTGCAGATGAACATGTCCATCATCTTCGGCACGCTCATGATCCTGCCGGTCATCATGCTGATCCGCGGCGATCTGACCAACGTGCACATGGAAGTCGCGGAAAACCCATGGCAGATAGTCGCCGCCGTCATCATCATGGTCGCGGCAATTGCGGCCACGGTGACCGATAACCGCCTCTCCGGCGTCATCATCGTCGGCGTGACCGGCTATGGTCTGTCCTTCATCTTCGCCCTGCACGGCGCACCGGATTTGGCGCTAACCCAGCTGCTCGTGGAGACCATCATCATGGTGCTGTTCATGCTGGTGCTGCGCCGCATGCCGGCAAACACCGATTGGAAGCAAGACCCCAAGGTCTCGCGCCTGCGCGCCTGGCTTGCCGTTGGCGTTGGCCTTAGCGTGACCTTGGTGGGCATGTTCTCCATCAATGCCCGTCGCAGCGAGTCCATCTCCACCTTCATGCCGGAGCTGGCCAAGGAAATCGGCCACGGCGCAAACACCGTCAACGTGCTGCTGGTGGACCTGCGTGCGTGGGATACCTTCGGCGAGATCACCGTCCTGGTCATCGCGGCCACCGGCATCGCCTCGCTGATCTACCGCACCCAGTCCTTTACCCGCTCCTCGCGGCGTCCTACGCTGCGCGTGACTGGGCGTCGCTGGCTGGCAGCCGGTGCGGAATCCGAGCAGGCGCTGAACCGTTCGCTCATGGTGGACGTCACCACGCGCTTGCTCTTCCCCTCAATGATTGCACTTTCGCTCTACTTCTACTTCTCTGGCCACAACGCGCCGGGCGGCGGTTTCGCCGGTGGCCTGGTGGCCGCGCTCGCGCTCATCCTGCGCTACCTCGCCGGCGGCCGCGCGGAGCTCGATGAGGCACTGCCAATCGACGGCGGGCGCACCATGGGCACCGGCCTGCTGATTTCGATCGCCTCGGTGGTAGTCCCCTTTGCCTTCGGCCATCCGCCGCTGACCACCGGCTACACCAAGCTGCCGGTGCCGCTGGTGGGCGATGTCTCACTACCTTCGGCCTTGGTCTTCGACGCCGGGGTCTACCTCATCGTCGTGGGGCTCACGCTCTACATCCTGAACTCGCTGGGCGCCAAGCTCGACGAGGAAGAGGACATGCGTAAGCAGCGCGCCCGCGACCGCGCCCGCTCCCTCGCGCGCCGCCAGCGCAACCGCGCCACGGCGCAATCCGCAAGCCGAACAATGACCTCCGGAAAGGAGAAATAAACATGGAAGCAAACCTGTTCCTTCTCCTCGCCGCGGGCGTGCTGTGCGGTACCGGCGTCTACCTCATGCTGGACCGCGCGATGACCAAGATGCTGCTGGGCATTTTGCTGCTCGGTAACGGCGCTAACCTGCTCATGCTGCAGGCCGGCGGCAAGGCGGGTTCGCCGCCTATCGACGGCCGCGAGACCGCCCAGTATGGCGATCAAATCGCCGATCCCTTGGCCCAAGGCATGATTCTGACGGCCATCGTCATTTCCATGGCACTGACCGGCTTCATCCTGACCCTGGCCTACCGCCAGTACCGCTACCGCACCGCCGACGTCATTGAGGATGACGCGGAAGATACCGCGATTGCAGCGATGGCCGCCCGCCCTGGCAATGCCGCGGCGGCACCGGACCACGATGCTTCCAATGACCCAGCCACCGGCCGCGCCACCAAGCAGGGCGACGCCTTTGGCCCCGACTTTTTCGAAGAGCCAGTAAAGGAGGCAAACGATGACTGAGACGCTGCTTCCGCTGGTTAACTTCCTGCTGCCCTATACCGGCTTCCTCATCCCCATGCCGGTTATAATCCCGGCACTGGCTGCGGCCCTGACCATGCTGTGCGCGCGCTTTACCAGCGTGCAGCGCCAGATCGCATTCTTCTCGCTGCTGTTGCTCGCCGCCGCGAACGCACTGCTGATCTTCATCGCCGATACGGCCGGCATTCAAACGCTCCAGGTGGGCGGCTGGGACGCGCCGGTGGGCATCACGCTGGTGGCTGACCGCCTTTCCGCCGTGATGCTATTTACCTCGTCCGTAGTGCTGTTTTCGGTGATGTGGTACGCCATCTCGCAGGGTATTCGCGACGGTTCCAAGGACGAGCCGGTGGCGGTCTTCCTGCCCACGTACATGCTGCTGACCATGGGCGTGAACGTGTCCTTCTTGGCAGGCGATCTCTTCAACCTCTACGTCGGCTTTGAGATCTTCCTCGTGGCTTCCTACGTGCTGCTGACGCTGGGCGCTTCCCCGGCGCGCGTGCGCGCGGGCGTGGGCTATGTGATGGTCTCGATGGCTTCCTCGCTGATATTCGTGCTGGCGCTGGGCTATATCTACGCCGCGGTCGGCACCATGAACATGGCGCAGATCGGGATGCGCATGGAGGAAATCCCGGCCGGTACCCGCACCGCGATTTTCTCGGTCCTGCTCATCGCCTTCGGTATCAAGGCCGCCGTCTTCCCGCTCGAGGCGTGGCTGCCGGACTCCTACCCCACCGCGCCTTCGCTGGTGACGGCAGTCTTCGCGGGCTTGCTCACCAAGGTCGGCGTCTACGCGATTATCCGCGCCCGCACCTCCATCTTCACCGCTGGCGGGCTGGACCAGCTGCTCATGTGGGTTGCTCTCGCCACGATGCTGGTGGGTATCTTGGGCGCCATCGCACAGTCCGATATCAAGCGACTTTTGTCTTTTACCTTGGTCAGCCACATTGGCTACATGATTTTCGGCGTCTCGCTGGGCACTGCCGAGGGCCTGTCCGGTGCCATCTTCTACGCGGTGCACCACATTCTGGTCCAGACCGCACTGTTCCTGGTAGTCGGCCTCATCGAGCGCCAGGCGGGCACCTCTTCCCTGCGGCGCCTGGGCTCGCTGATTTATACCGCGCCGCTCATCGCCATTTTGTATTTCATTCCGGCGATGAACCTGGGTGGCATCCCGCCATTTTCCGGATTCCTGGGCAAGGTCATCCTCCTGCAGGCCGGCGCCAACGAGGGTTCCTGGCAGGCCTGGGTGGTCATCGGCGGTGCCGTAGTGACCTCCCTGCTTACCCTCTACGTCATGGTTTTGGTCTGGTCCAAGGGCTTCCTACGGGACCGCGCCGACGCCCCGGAAGGCAACATCGTGATGGCGCGTCCATCGCCGCTTTCCGACGTCACGGATGTCGTCGAATTCGACGAGCGCCAAGACGTCGGCCGCGTGCCCTTTGGCATGCTGGCTTCCACCTGCCTGCTGGTGCTGGCCTCGGTGTCCATCACCTTCCTGGCTGGCCCGATCTCCGGCGTGACCAGCCACGCCGCCGAGTCTGCACAGGATGATTCCATCTACCGCTACGCGGTCCTGGGCGATAACGCAGATAACCCCACCCGGCACAAGGACCAGAAGGATCGCTACACCAACGAGCAGGATTCTTTTGAAGTCCGCCGGGCGCCCATCAAGGACCCAGCTCCGGCAGTAGAGACGGCGCCTAAGGCGCAGCCCAAGTCACAACCCACCGAAAGCGAGGCGAAGTAATGAAATTTGCTGGACTCCGCCACCGCTTCCGCCCCTGGTTTATCGCGTGGATCACCGCCATGTGGTGCCTACTCATGGGTGCGGTCACCGTAGCCAACCTAGTTGGCGGACTATTGGTGGGCCTGTTCGTGGTGCTTGCGCTGCCACTGCCGGCCATGCCGATTGCCGAGCTGAAGGTCTCCTGGGGCAAGCTCGCCTTATTCATGGTGGGCTGGACCATCGACCTATTCCACGCCTCGTTCAAGGTGGCCTGGCTGGCGGTGCGCCCGCAGGACCCGCCGAAGACGGCCATCCTCGAGCTGCCGATGCGCCTAGACAGCGAGTTCGTCTTGTCACTGGCGGTTTGCCTGTACAACCTGCAGCCAGGCGGCACGGTGACCGATATCGACATCGCCAACCGCATGCTGACCATCCACATCCTGGACGCGGCGTCGGAAGCCGCTATAGAGCGCGAAATCGCGAACGTCGCGGGGCTCGAAGCAAGCATGATTGAGATTTTTGAAAGGAGCCACCCCTAATGGATCCCCAGCTTTATGACATTCTTCTGGGCGTGGCCGCCGGCATCTTGGTCGTGGCCTTCCTGATTACCACCTGGCGGATTATCACTGGCCCCAATTCGCTGGACCGCCTGGTGGGCATGGACGGGCTCGTAGCCATGTTTCAATGCGCGATGGCCACCTACATTTGTTGGACTCTGAACACCTCGGTGGTCTCCGCGATGCTGGTCGTGGCCCTTTTAGGATTTATCTCCACCGTGTCTGTCACCAGGTTCCGAAAGAGGGATGCCAAGTGAGTTACCACCTTTTCGCCGACATCATCTCGATCATCTTGATCCTCGCCGGTGCGCTTTTGGTGCTGGCTGCCGCGATCGGCGTCGCGCGCTTTCCTGACACCATGTCGCGCGTGCATGCCGTTTCTAAGCCGCAGACGACCGGTCTCATTTTGAGCATCCTGGGCGCATTCTTCCGCGTCACCGGCGCAGATTCCTTCGGCCCAGCAGAGCGTGGTGATCTGGGAATCCTGTTGTTGCTGGTACTGTTTGCCATGATTACGAGTCCCGTTACGGCGCAGCGCACTTCTCGTATCGCTCGCCGCGAGGGTCTCTACGGGTCGCCGGAACTGATGTCCCGAAACGACAAACCAGCAACCCGTTCTTTGCGTAAGAAATAACCTTTGAAGGGAACAGCAGGTGAAAAAGCTCTACGGCTTGCCCACGTTGGCTACTGCCCTGACGGCCTTCGCCGCCTTCGTGATTTACCGCTTCAACGTCTCGGATGAGCGCGGGCGCGCCTTCTTTGGCAGGATTCCCTTCGATCTGAAGATCTACCAGCTCGCCGGCGCCGACGTGAAGGCGGGCGGCGATCTTTACGACGCCCCGTATATCCACAACTTTCCTTTCACCTACCCGCCGTTCGCAGGCTGGTTCTTCGAGTGGATGGCTGGTTTTTCCGACCATGGCCTGATGGTGACCTGGCAGTGGATCACGGGCATCGCTCTTTTCGCCGTTATCATGCTGGTCATCCGCGAGCGTGGCTACAAGATGGGCCCAGCCTCTTGGTTCGTAGGCCTCGCGCTGCTCATCAGCAGCTTGGCTACTGATCCGGTAAACGGCACCTTCTTCTATGGCCAGATCAACATCCTTTTGATGTTCCTGGTCTCCCTCGACCTGCTGCCGCGTAAGTTGCGCCTGCCTGGCATCGGCATCGGCCTTGCCGCCGGCATGAAGCTAACGCCTGCTTTCATGGGCCTGGTTTTGTTATTCCAGAAGCGCTGGTGGTCCGCCTTCGCTTGCGTGTTTACCTTCTTCTTTACCGTCTACGTGGGCGTGCAGACGATCCCCGATGCCCGGGATTTCTGGACGGATAAGATGTTCAATTCTGATCGCGTGGGCAACCTGGACCACCCCGGTGCGAAGTCATTGCGCTCTATCATCGCGCGTCTCAACGGCGAAGAGAACACCGCACTGTGGGTCCTGGCTGTGGTCATCGTGGTGATGATGACCATGCTGGCGCTGCGCACCGCGTGGATCAATAAGAATTCCTCCGCCGCGCTGGCGCTGGCGGGCTTGGCCACCTGCTTGGTCTCGCCTTTTTCCTGGTACCACCACTTCGTCTGGGTAGTACCGCTCGGCGTATGGGTGATGCTCGCGGTCAATGAGGCCGTCGGCAAGCGTCTGCCCTCCTTCTGGGGCGCGCAGCTGGCGGGCCTGGCATCCTTCGTGGCGTTGCTGCTCGTGGAGCTGCCCTTCGTCTCCCCACCGGTGTGGCGCTTGATGTCCTCCCATGGCCTAGAGGCCATGGAGAACTTGCATCCGTGGGCATGGTTGCTGTGGCCTTTTGCCTGCTTCCTCTACATCGCGGTTTATGGCATTTGGGGGTGCTTCCCGCACGGCAAGCCATCCGGCAAGCATGCCGCACGCCATAGTAAAGTGGCGGACTACCCCACCGACGTGCGCATTCCGGTAGTGCGCAAGTAGGCCGAGCCTTAAGGGGCCTAGAGCGGACGGAGGCTATCCATCTCCTTACTCGTGGCCTCCACGACCTTCTGCCAGCTGCCGGTCTCCTCGTAGAGGCGGCGCTGGCGTTCATAGCCGGCCCCGCGCTCGATGATTTCGTGGATGAGCTGCAGCTCGGCCTCGCAGCCCAGCTCGCGGGCCAGAGGCGTTAGCTCCTCGACCAAGTCAACCAACTCGTCTTTGACCCAGCGCTCATCCGTGGCGCGAGAGGTAATCACCAAGGCGTCCATGCCATAGCGGGCGGCGCGCCACTTATTCTCAGCCACGTGCCACGGCTGCAGCGTGGGCAGCTCCTGATCTGTATCAAGCATGCGGTCATAGTGGACCACCAAGCAATGCGTGAGCGCGACGATGGCCGAAAGCTCGCGGAGATTAGAAGAGGCATCCGAGATACGCACCTCGATGGTGCCCCACTTTGCCGCCGGGCGAATATCGAAGTGCATCGAGCCGGTGTGGTTGATAACGCCGGAGATGGCTTGATCCCGCATATAGTCCTGCCACTCGCGCCAATCCGCAAACTGATAAGGCATGCCGGCGGTGGGCAGCTGCTGATAGAGCATGGTGCGGTTGGAAGCATAACCAGTATCCATGCCCTCCCAGCCTGGCGAGCAGGCAGAGATTGCAAGCAGGTGCGGATACTTGGTCATCAGCGCATTGATGATGGGCCACACGCGGTCTTCGTGGCGGATACCCACGTGCACGTGGGTTCCCCACAGCAGCATCTGCTTGCCCCAGTACTGGGTGCGGTTGATGATTTCGGAGTAGCTTGCCTTATCCGAGACAGGGTTCTCGCGGTAGTCCGTGAAAGGGTGCCCGCCGGAGGCCCACAGGGCCACGTCCATTCCTTGAGCAGCGGCACGCACATGCTCTAGCTTGTGCGACAAATCCGCGATTGCTTCCGGCACCGTGTGGCAAATTCCGGTGACCAGTTCCACGGTGTTTTGGAGGAATTCCTTCTCCAGCTGGATTTCGGGCGTGGCCGCCTGCACGCGGTCAATCAGCTCGGCGCCGCGTGGGACCAGATCCCAAGAGTGCGGATCGACGAGGGCTACTTCCCATTCAACGCCCAAGGTGGGCCCGGCCGAACGGGTGAAGGATTCTTCCGGAATGTTCACCCTTGTGAGTCTATCCGCAGCAAGGCCCAGCTAGAGCATTTTCTTATACATTAAATGCACGGTGGAATTTGTCTTTTATTCCACCGTGCATCTATCTTATGAATCTTTTAGGCCTGCGGGATGGCCAGAACTGCAACGACTGCGTTGCCCTTGGTGAATTCAGCCTTGAGCTCTGCCGGGTACTCGGCGATGGCGCCCTCCGGGATCGATTGCGCGCCGTAGAGCTGCGCTGCGGTCTCGCGTGCGAGGCGCTCTGCGTCCTTATCGCCTGCTGGGAAGTAGACGGTGGTCTGCGGAACGGTGAGGATGTCACCGGCCAGATTGCCTACCTCGCCGATCTTGAAACCCTCGTCCTTCAGCTTATCTGCCTGCTCTGCAGCGAAGTTCGCGCGGCCGGAGTTATTAAAGACGTTGACCGGGATGTCCTTGGCGGCGCGCTCGGCACCCGCAGCGCTTTCTGCACCTGCAGCGCCGGCAGCGGCACCGTCCTTGTTGGCTGCTTCACGGCCGGCTGCATCCTGGCCTTCCTTGGCAGGCTGTCCGGCTGCGTCTTGGCCAGCCTTGGCATCCTGCGTGCCCCGCGCGGCACTGCCGGCAGCACCCGGCTGCGCA
>VNIW01000257.1_pt1 | contig 25957 bp, 30 predicted proteins | sample 7248591 | NCBI WGS metagenome assembly VNIW01 (sample SAMN12251776, study PRJNA551026) | human skin metagenome | isolation source: skin samples from patients infected with Netherton Syndrome | host: Homo sapiens | place: France:Paris | reverse complement strand
GCCCAGCAGGTGCTCGAAACTTCATTTCAGGACATCGACACCGCTTCCGCTGAGGCTCGCAGGAGGGATTTGCAGGAGCAGTATGACTCGCTAGCCTCCTCCCCGGAAGCTCAAGCCCTAGCCGCCGCGCACACGCAGGCCAAGGCTAAGCTCAAGGCTGCACGCGCCCGGCTTGTCGGCGCCCAGAAACACCTGGGAAACATCGAAGGCGAGCTTGAGCGCTCCACTGCGCGCCGTAGCAGCATCGGCACCGTACCCGACATCGAGGATCAGGACATCGCGAAAGCTGTCGAAGAAGCCCTACACAAAGGCAAGCGCAAGCTCACCATTGATGACATCGACGCTCGGCGCGATGAGGTCCAAGCTAGCCTCCAGAACACCGCCCGCGCTGCTACGCGGCGCATCGAAGACGCCAACGCGAAGATCGTTTCCGTCCTCCACTCGTATTTAGCTCAGTGGCCGGCAGAAGCCGCAGACATTGAGCCGCAGGCGAGTTACGCGGGCGAGGGCATCGAAAAGCTCAAGTTCCTGCGCGCTGACCGCCTGGCGGATTTCCGCGCCCGCTTCCTCGAGCTGCTCAACGGCGCAACGGTGCGTAACCTCTCGCACCTCACCACGGACCTGCGGCGCGCCCGCAGCGATATTGAAATGCGCATGGAGTTTATCAACAAGTCGCTAGAGCGTTCACCCTTCAACGGGGAGCGCACGCTGCGCATCGACGTCAAGGATGCCCGCGGCCAAGTAGTCCACGATTTCCAGCGGGATCTCGACGCCGCTACCTCCCACAGCTTGGGCGAAATCAGCGCCGATGATACAGAGACGGCCCTCGCGCGCTATCACGCATTGGACAAGATCTTAAGCCGCTTGGGCTCCAGCCAGCCGGAGGATATCCGCTGGCGCAACGTGGTGCTAGACACCCGCCGGCACGTCAGCTTCATCGGCCGCGAGTGCTACCCGGATGGCACCACGGCCAATACCTATCAGGATTCCGCCTCACTCTCCGGCGGCCAGGCGCAAAAGCTCGTTTTCTTCTGCCTGGCTGCGGCCCTACGCTTCCGCCTGGCGGAGCCCGATCAGGACGTGCCCACCTATGGTTCCATCATTTTGGATGAGGCTTTTGACCGCGCCGATCCTACGTTCACTCGCACGGCCATGTCCGTCTTCACCTCATTTGGCTTCCACATGATTCTGGCCACGCCTTTCAAGCTCATCCAGACACTCTCGCCCTACGTGGATGGCACGATTGTGGTCAAGTACGACGAGCCCGCTATCAATGGCCGCCCGCAAGCACGCACGGGCTATTCGCTTATCGACGCCTCCACCTACAAGGACTCGGACTATGCGCAGTCCTAAAGATCTGCAGGACCACACCGCAAAATACCTGCGCAACCACTTCGCCGAAGCGCTCGCCGAACCGGATTCGCTGCACTTGGCGTGGCCACTGCACCCACCGACAGCCACTGCCGCCGCCCGCGATATCGGCACCACCCAAGACTTCATCCGCGCCTGGCAGCGCTGGCCGCACCAGGATGAGCTCATCTACGCGTCCCGCAATTGGTCGCGCGCGGGCCTCGGCACGAATAACGTCCCTACCCGCATCACCATCAACGGCGCCGAACGCATCGCCGCTGCTGCCGGTCTCACCGCCGAGTACGCCCGCGCCCGTAAGCGTGCGCACAGCATCGCTGCCATCTTTCCCGACTCCACCGACTTCGCCCACACCGTCCGCCGGTCTTATACCCAGTGGAAGGACTTAAGCACCTACGATCTGCGCTGCCTCGCACCATGCCTGACCTGGCTGCGCGCCAACCCCAACTCCGGCGAATGGGAGCGCGCCGTCCCGGTGGAGGGCGTGGACGGCAAGTGGATTGGTGCGCACCGCCGCCTGCTCCTTTCGCTCCTCGCGCCGTTTGGCATCACGGACTTGGGCCTGCGCCGCAGCGATACCCGCCTGCGCCTGCGCTACCTCAACCACGCCCCTGCGCTCAGCGATATCGAAATCCCCCTCGCCCAGGCAGCCAACCTCTTCACGGACAGCCCTCCCCGCGTCCTCATCGTGGAGAACAAACAAACCTTCCTGGCCTTGCCCACGCTTTCCGACGCCACCCCTCCCACCATCGCCCTCCTCGGCTCCGGCACCGCCGCCCACCAACTTCACGCACTGGACTGGCTCAACCACACCGACATCACTTACTGGGGCGACCTCGATGCTGCCGGCTTTGCCATCCTCAACGCCGTGCGCGCCCACTTCCCCCACACCAAGTCGCTGCTCATGGACACCGCCACCGTCACCACATTCCAACACCTCGCCGTCCCCGACCCCGGCGACGGCTCTGCCTCCCTCACCCACCTCACCACCGAAGAACAGCGCGCCTACCGCCTGCTCTTCACCGCGGGCCGGCTGCGCATTGAGCAGGAGCGGATTCCGTTTGCGCGTGCGAGTGCGGCGATTCAGCAGAAACTCGGCCCGACATAGCGGCACCAACACCCCGCCACAAGAAAAATGACCCTCACCTGCCAGTAGCTTCGGTGAGGGTCGAGCAGCTATACACGATGTAGGGCTGCTCCTGGCCCAAATAATGCTTGATTTAGCATTATTCAGTCAAAAGATGCAGTACCTATCGCCCCCAACGCCGTCTTCAATACTCAACCCTAACTGGAAATTGGTCAGACTCTAATGGTCTGTCCGGAGTCTCACGGATGCTTTATGGCGTTTTTGCTCTGCGAGCAGTCCCTGTCGGTACATTTTGGCAATCTCTGGCTCGCTTTCTTCGAACTGTTTAATGAGATGATTGGCCGAATAAAAATCGTGTGACCTGGACTTAAGCCGCTATTGCTCGCCCACATCTTGCAACCTACTAGATAAAGATTGCCAGAGGTAAAACCTGAATAAAGGGGCCTCCGATGGTAAGAGACGGAAAATCCTGTGCGCCGATGAGCTCGCCGAAACCTTCTTGAATTTCATTCATCCCTCCGGAATTTTCCAGGACTTGAGCTAACATAGTTCTCCGGCCAAGCGATACAGATGAGTCGTTATCCCGCTCAACGTACGAAACCTTCCCCAGAATTTGAAATCGTCCGCCAATAATCGAGGCGCGAGAAGCGGCCGTAAAGTACTCTCTGTCAGCTGTCAACAGTGCTTGGAACTTTTCACCGGTCGCAAGGAGGTCTGTCAATGGGGACTCTTCAGACTCTTGTCCGAGCAATTCTGATACCTTTCCTGCAATCTCTATGTTTTCTTTTTGCACAGCTTCTTCACTTGAAAGCTGGTTCGCCTTCTTCTTTGCTCCCCGCGATTTTTCAAACAAACCGGATGATGCCGTCTCCGCTACTTTTTGAGTTTTTCTAATTAAATCTGTAATCGCATCGACCGGGTTTTCGTTAACTGTTGCGGTAAAGCAAACCAGTTCGCCAGGCTCCAAGCTCGAAACGTCGGGATTCGTACACACGTATTCATTGGCTTCTAAGTATTCAAATAGCTTTCCAAACAATGAAGCGAAGGAATGCTGTAGTACATAAGTCTTTTGCAGTTCCTTTTCTCTTACCAAATCGCCTTGAGCACTCCCCTCGAGACCCACATTCATTCCCAAAATTGTCAGAAGTGGGGCCGAACTACCCTCACCTTCGAACGACAAGTTCCCATTCCGAGAGCTACCAATGGTTTCTGTGACCTCGCGCGACATCGAAACACCATCCTCAACCATGGCGACAAGGCTCAATAGCATCGCCGTGTCCAGATATATCGGGTAAACAAGCTTTTTATTTTTCTTTCGCATTCCCATCGGCTCCCTTTAAATCCCAGAAAACAACCGCAACTACAGGTTCAAACATGAGGTTACTCGCGTTTGGTGCAAACCCTGTCTCTACAGATCGCACTGCCACCGGATATGGATGCTCATTGTGAGTCATCAGCGCAAGAAGTACACGCTGGAGTACCGACGCCCGGTAAGACCGTCAGAGCACCCGTTCACGAATATGACTATGTAAATCGGTTCTTCCAGCGGACTTTAGCCAAATGGGTCAAACTCAAGCACGAACACCGAGGAACATCAAAAGGGATGACGAGGCTGTTCTTCGTATTGAGGATGTTCACCTGCACCTTGAACTGGCAGAACCAACTATTTGCCAACTCCCTTGTAACGCGTCTGCCGCTTCTCGAAAGCATCACGTCCTCCGTCAACTACCTCACAGATGTGACGCTTTATGCTCTTTCGCCTTAAGAACATAGGCGAACTGGGTTTCGCGTTCCCTTGAGGTTCCTCCAAGGCGCCCGCCAAGGAAGAAAAGAGCGGTGGATTCTGGTCACCATTTGGATAATCATCGCTGTGACGATTAACTACAATGGTCAAGTCGGAGTCAGCTCCCACCACGAGGTTTGCGTTGTGTGTGACCATCAAAACCTGACGGTCCAGACTCCCTTTTCTTAAAAACGGAGCGATGGTTTTAAAAATTGATCTCGAGTCTAAGTCGTCTTCAGGTTGATCCAAGAGCAGTGGCCAAGGAGACTCATCGTCCTCAAGAAGTACGGTTAACGCAAAAAGCGCGCGCTTTCCGGCTGTCATAGAGGTTGGACTGAACCCACCAATGGTGTCTCCCTCAAATTTACAACCAAAGCGAGGCTCAGGGATTAAGACCTCGCATAACTCTAGAAACAGGTCTTCCCGCTCTCGATGCTTCGCTGCTACCTTCGCTTCCCCAGTCATAATTTTAAGAGACATGCTAGACAAAACTTCAGATGCGAAGGGCACACTCTCTAATTTGGCGAGCAGCTCCTTGAACTCCTTATCTTGCTTGCGTTCGAGAAAAAAGTCTCTGAAGTGATCGAGCTTTTTAGGATCACGGGCGCACTCAACAAAGTTCATATAAGTAGAATCGGCGCCTGTGGGCAACGCTTGTTGCTCAAATTCCCCGCGCATTTTCTCGAAACTTTCTACCCAATTTTCGTATTGTCTCACCAACGAATCGAGCTCAATGTTCACCTGCTTTTCAGCTGACTCAAGCTCAGCCTGCAGCTCCTTGTATTTGGCTAGTTTCGTCTTGGCACTTTCATACCTTTGGCTGGCCTCAGTCAAACGAGAACCGCGCAATTCAGAAAAAACTTTAGCGCGTTCTACAACATTTGCCCTTTGCATATACTCTGATAGATTAGTCCGGATTTTCTCCGCCACCAGGGTATCTTCCGCCAAAAGACGTCTAACCTCGGAAGTAACATTAGCGACTGCGAGTACCAAGTCTGGCTCAACTCTTTTGTAGATCGACTTAAGGTATTCATCGTTCTCAGTCCCTCCAAAAATGGCAGACCAGAGGGTTTCGGCGTTTAAACTCTCTAGCCGGCCCGCTGCGGAATTAGCAGAGGCCTCCAAATCAGTCGCCGCGTGCTCGATCTCTTTATGGAATTCGGCTATTTGCAATGCTACTCGACCGTCGGGGTCCTCACCTTCCGCTGAGATTCCGCTGAGCGCATTTTCGGCCTCCTCGTATTCATTTTGAAGTGCCTTTTGATCACCTGCCTCCATGATTTTCGAGCCAACCGATTCCCGCTTAATGATTGCCAATCTAAAGCGTTCAGCGGCTTCTCGGATGCCAATCTTGCACTGGGAATGTTCGGCGCATATCTTGTCAAAGACTTTTTTAGCGGAAGGAATCTGAGCTATCTTTTTCTGTACCAACTTGTCGATATTGCGGCGATCTCCCGAAGAAAGTTGAAACAAGAAGTTTTGTGGGACGTAATGCACCATCTTGTCGCCTTGGCGGCTACTAGAGGATGTTACTACCCCATCAGCCCACTCCACTTCAACATTTAAAGAATTCAAAACGTCCTGCCAGCGGTGCCCTTCCGCCGGACCGAATTCTTCTTCACCTCTTTCTGGGATAGCCGCCTTTTGAGCCTCAACTGTCTTAGCAGAGTTGACGGCATAGGCTGTGTGAGCCAGAAGGGTTGATTTTCCGGAACTGCGAGGACCGATAATCGAATTCAATCCCGGATTAAACTCTACGTCGGGCATGTACTGACTGTTTCCGAACGTTACTTTCTTGATCACATGCTCTGGCTGCTTTAGGCCAGGCTTTCTTTGGCAAATCTCTAGGCGTGACGTTGGTTCAATGACAGTCTGCTGTAATACACTGAAATCTCTAAGACCTCGGACCCAAGTGTGCAATCCGTCGTCGGGATAAGCACTTAAACGCCCAAAGCTATGCGCATCAGACCCTCGGAAAACCGCCATAGGTCTACCGATGCGCACCCTAAGCTCTTCAATTGAGCTTAATGACTTTTTCTCGGGTAATCGTCCTGTCCAGTCGATTGACCTGATGTTTTTTAGATCGTTCGCGTTGCCAAAAAGGGCATCTGCAAACCGCGCAACGTCCTTGGCTACGTTTTGGTAACGTCCAGAGTTGCCCGAATTCATTGAAGGATCATACAGACCATCGCCTCGGACTGGAACAACCACGAAGTAGGATTCTTCTCGGGTAGGGAAAGTCCTTTCGAGTTCGTCCTTTAGCGAATTAAGAGAAACTGTCAAGTTTTTGTATTCACTGCGGGGGATTGCACCCAAGGGACTTCCATTGCAGGTTAAACGGTTCAACATTTCAGAGATCGTCTCAAGTTTTACCCGGTCAGAAAATATCAGGTGCAGATTAATATGCCCGCGCCCAGCGTCTTCAGTAAGGCGCAGTTCCACGTTCGGAAACACCTTCTTTTTATGTTTTCGCAGTTCGGAGGCATAAACCTCAAAGTTAGCCACAGAGAAGTAGTCCGTGAGTCCTATAATGTCAAGGTCAGACTCAATCAGTTCCTTTAAGAACTTTTCTTCGATTGCCTTATCTTTTTCTTCCTGGGTGAGACTAGCTTTATCAAGACCGCCCAATTTCCGGCGCTTGTCTTCTAGGAGAAGAGCCTGACTCGTCTCGTCCAACTTGTATTGGCCGTTCATCGCGGTCTTTGGCACGTGAATATGGAGATCAGTCTTAAGCCATTCAGTTCCCTGGAACATAGTCTTTCACTTTCAGCTGCAGGTTGGGGCAGGTTTATTTCAGAATAGCTCAAGAGTCTTTTAATACAGTGCCGCAAGCACACCAGGAGTAAAGACGACCCTAGTTTTCTTCAATTCACATTCCCGCTAACAGAAGCGCAGTTTTGGCGAATCTCGAAGGGGAACCACCCCATCTACTCCGAAATCAACGACGCTGTTTCCTCGGGCGGCACATCTTTCAGCTGCAGGCCTTTAAATGGGCAACGACACCAACGTGATAAGCGGGGCTGTTCCCTCCATGCCCGGCAATCCCGGGACAAAGAGCAGCGCCAAGAACTCGATGGAGAGGACACATCCCGCCAATGCGAAATACTCGTAAAACCTATTCGACTCAATAGGCCTAGGCATCGCAAGCGCCTGCCATTGCGCGCAATCTTCCACGCGTAGAAACAGGTATAGAAATACACCACCGTGATGCCGGTGCTGGACATGTCAACAACCCACATCAACGCCGCGCGCCCAATCCAGGGAGTCACCAAAGCACACCAAGAGAATCACATTGCGCGGTGTGCGCTCGTCACCCTTCAGCTCACCCAAGCGGCGCGGGACCAAGTTTGCCCAGCCCAAGGTAAACAGCACAGGGCTTGCTGCAGTGTAGAAACCATTGAGTTCAGTCAGGGAACCCATGCTCACCGAACCAACCATGAGCATCGAGTCTGTTCTGGCTGCGCGCCAACCCTAACTCCCGCGAACCTTCCTCGACACCCGTCCCTGCATGCTCATCGTAGAGAACAAACCTTCCACGCACTGCCCACTCATTAAGACGCCCCTAACTCCATCTCCTCCTCGGCTCCGGGCACCGCTGCCGCCCCACCTGGGCATCGAAGAACAGCGCACCTACCGCTTCCCTTTCACAGCGGGCCGGCTGCGCATTGCGGAAGAGCGGATTTCTTTTGCGTATGCGAGTGTGGAGATTCGAGAGATATATGGGCCAGCTCAATTTAAGCTCTTCCCCAGGAGCCCCCGGTCCCTGAATCACATTGACTGATTTTTGATTCACGCGTTTAATCGAAGCCACGAAGGAGCACCACAATGAATATCCCTACTGACTTTGGCGAGCGCGTCTGCAAGCAACGCGAACTGCGCGAGCTAAACCAGACCGATCTTGTCGCTATGACCGATGGCATTCTGTCCGAGCCGACTCTCGCCCGCCTAGAGAAAGGCACGGCCACGCCGACTCTCCACCACATCATGGCCCTCGCATGGGCTCTGGGCATCGATGCCGCTGAGCTTGTGGACGTCACCCCGCTCTCCCAACGCGTACGCGTTGCCGCTCGTGGGGACGGCGTCGGAGTGGATACTGCGACGCAGAAGCTATTGCCATTTCTTCAACTACGCGTGAACTTGAACGGCCTCAATGCATAAATCGAAAAGCCCATCACAACAAGGTCTTGAACTAGCTACCCGCTTTCGAAAAGATCACATGCTGGGTACGGAACCGATCAATGACATCAATGCTCTTATGAAGCTGGTCGAGGCAGACTTCATTGTTCTGAACTTGCCACAGGACTTGGATGCCGTGACACTTCGAGATCCCAGCTCGGGTGCTGTAACAGTGGGAATTGGAACGAGCAGTAATCCGTACCGCCAACGGCTCACTGTGGCGCACGAAATTGGCCACATCGTCGCCGGTGACGTCACAGAAGACGGAGCCGGCCTGCTCTGCGATACAACTCTTCCTTCAGAAACACGCGCGAACACTTTCGCACGGTGCGTGCTGTGCCCTGTGGAGGCACTCCACAATCTTTCCCAGGGTTCGACCCCGGAAGAGCTCCTGTCATACGTCGTTCAGCGCTTCCAAGTCTCCCCCACTGTGGCAGCAATCCAACTTTGCCAGGCCGGACTCATTTCGGAGGCGACTAAAGAAGAACTCAAAAGCTACTCCACCAAGCTTCTCGCCTCTCAATTCGGCTGGAAAGCCGACTACGATTACGCCGCCAAAATCTCAGCGTTGCCTCGTTCCTCTGACAGGCTCGTAGCCGATGCCTACAAGGCCTACAACCAGGGACTCATCGCCCTTCCTTCGGTTGCATTCGCTGAACAAGTCAGCATTGAGGAAGTCCTCGAGTCAACGGGTGGTTCGCAGCGCCTACCCAACAACGAACACGCAGACCGTAGCGATATCGAAGCTGACCTGGCAGATTTCTTCGCTGACTAGTAGGTTCGACATGACCAGAAGATTCATTATTGCCGATACCAGCGTGCTGCTCGATTTCATCTGCGCCGGCGAGCAAGATCTACTCCTCAAGTTCGTGGGAAATGAACAGCTTCAAGTACCGGAAGCCGTCAAGGACGAAGTGGAAAGAAAACTAAAAACGCCAAAGTTCCAAAGCGGCTCTACAACCTGGACTTCCCTGGTTACGCATGGTCACGTGAAAGTGCTCAAGGATAATTATGCTCTTCTCTGGAAGCACATCCATCTGTTCTCTGGCCCTGGTTACACCATCCAGGGCGGCAAGGCGAAGAACCTTGGCGAATACACCGCTATCGCCCACTGTCTTGCAACCCTTGAGGAGGATCCCAGTGTAAAGACCGCAATTATCATCGATGACGAAGAAGCGAAGCGGCTCATCAATAAGCGACAGGCGGCGACAGTCTTTACCATCGAAGCAGTGCTACTCCGCTGCGTGCAGCTTCACATTCTCACGGACCGCGGCGAATCACGACGGGTGTGGGATAAACTCTCGAAGTTCGACAATCTCCTCCCCTTCGAAGAAACTGAGCTCAACGACCGCGCTACCTACCGCCGCTTTAGCTAGTCCACGCCTGATGTTTTAGTAGCGCTAGCCTGACTGAGGACTTTCTACCTGCTTCCGCGGAATAGCCTCATCAGCCTTGTCCTGGAAGCTTTTGTAGTTCCGCCGAATCCGTGACGCTAGTACCTCTACCTGAACACCTTCACACCGCCGCCATGCCTCGGAGTTGAAGGGCCTACATCCTGATAGTCAAGATTTTCAACGGACTTCGGCTCTCGATAGGTCCCCAGCCCTATTCTTCCCTTTCCCTTTTTCTGGCTTGCCTACGCTCGCGCCTTCGAGCACGCTTTGCTTTGCGGATGTCGACGACCCACCTCGGAACGAAAGGCCACGGAAGAGGAATCCCGAACGCACCCGTGCATCCAATGAACCCAATGCCGAGGGCTGCTATGACCGCATACCTCAGCACCGCTGTTACAAACTCAGGAGGGTTTACACTTTCGACCAACCCTGCGATACCGCCAACGCCGAAAAATAGCGAGCCGTAAGGATAGAAGAAGAGGACGCCATCCCTCTCCATGCCTTCCCAGGCGGGTTCGTCATACCACTCTTCCGATCTGGGATCCCTGCGCACATCCAAAATGTAGTAGGTCCAGAAGAGCACCATAACGAGCACTGACCCAGCATAAAAGAGCAGTTCACCAGTATCCAAGTCCATAGAACATGGCCCCCTATAGCTGCCGGCTGCGGTATGTAATTTAAACGCTACCAGCGTTCACTGGGGAGAGTACTGAGACGAAAGCGAAATATGGATACACACAAGCACCCCAGCCAAGGAAAATTATAAAAGACTTGGCTTTTACGATGCTTGTAGCCCTGCGACCAGGAGGCTCCTTCCCTTTAGCGTGCCTAACTTCCACAGCGTTCGCGCCACGCGGACGCACCCGCCTTCGCCCTGCTTACCAGCGAGTCCTCTGCCCCGCCTTGCTTGCCGACGCCCTCCCAACCAACCCCTCGGCTACCGAGGTCGGTCCCCAACTCCTTGACTGCGGCCTTGAGCGAAACATGCGAGTGGTCCTCGTACATCGCGACCACGTCGCGCTTGACCTGATCCGAATAAGCTTCCCTAGGCATGGAGGTAAACTGCCTCTCCCCCAACCCAACACGGCAGGAAGCAGAGGTGCCTACCAAACAGGGGCAAGGCCTATTCCTGCCGTTCCCTTTTCCTGGCTTGCCTGCGCGCACGCCTTCGAGCACGCTTTGCCTTGCGGATGCCGACGACCCAACGCGGAACAAACGGCCACGGAAGCGGTACCCCGATCGCGCCCGTAAGTCCAATGAGACTGATGCCGAGAGTTGCCATGCCCACGTACACCAGCGCCGCTGAAACAAACTCAGGAGGGTTTACATTTTCGAACAAGCCTGCGATACCGCCAACGCCGAAAAATAGCGAGCCGTAAGGATAAACGAAAAGGGTGCCATCCCTTGCTGCGCCTTCAGAGTCGAATTCGTCGTACCACTCTTCCGATCTGGGATTCCTGCGCACCTCCAAAATGTAGTAGGCCCAGAAGAGCACCATGGCAAGCACTGACCCGGCGCAAAAGAGCAGATAGGGAATATCCATGTCCATGGATATGACCTCCCGTGGCTACCGGTTGCAGTATGTAATTTAAACGCTACCAGCGTCTGCTGGGTTAAGGTATGAAACGGAACGACATACGGATGCACACAAGCACCGCAACCAAGGACAACGTTTAAAGCCGACCACTTGTGATGCTTGTAGCCTTGCGACCAGGAGGCCCCTTACTTTAGCGCGTCCGGCTTCCACAACATTCACGCCACGCAGACGCATCTACCTTCGCTCTGTGCACCATCGGGTCCCCGCCACCGCCCCGCTTGCCGACGCCCCTTACCACCCCAACCCCCGCACACAGCGCCTACCCAGTACTTTTGGGCTGGAGATGGCGCTTGAGGGTGTGCGCTGTTTGATGGATAAGGGGCGTCGCTAAGCGGGGCGTCGTTGCGAAAGCCTTCCGCATCACCACCTTCATCCGCACCGGCGCACTGCACCTCCATAAGGCTGCTGACCTGCGCCCGGAGAGTTTCTGGTCCGTGGAGAAGACCAACGCCGGTGAATCGGAACTCCATAACCTCGGTGGAGCATTGGCCGCGCTGCGGGGGCTCGGTATACAAGGAGCGGGCGCTTGGCGACGCCTCCCCCAACCCCTCTTTCCCAATCCTGAAACCGAGAGTGCCCACATTTCCGCGCCTTCACTCGAGCCCCTAATGAGGTCCCGTCCGCGCTACTCCATGGGCAAGGTTGAGGTCGCGGCGAGCGCTGCCTTCTCCGACGCCTAGTGTCGCTCCAGCCGGTAGTTTTCCCTAATCGCTTCCAGGTCATAGAACAATGCCGGTCCGTACTTCGGGTTGCGAAGGCCGAATTCGACGCTGGCGGGAATGAAGCCGGCCGAGTTGCCAGGGTCGTGGCGGATGCCATCACGGACTAGGACGTGGACGGGGTGGCCTTCAGAAATGAGCATATCGATGGCACCGGTAAGCTGCATTTCCCTGCCCTTGCCTGGCTCGATGCAATGAAAGGAATCGAAAGTCGCGCGATCCAATAAGTAGCGCCACCAAGTTCGACGGCGCATCCTCAACTGTGGGCTTTCCGCCGTTCTCGCGGCCTTTTCACCCAATCTTCGTCGGTAGTCGCAACATCAATTGCCCCATAATTCGGCATTATCGGCGGCTCAACCTCCACCGCCGACAACACCAAGCCGCCACGCTCTTAGCGCACCCGAATCATCTCGCTCATGGCGACGGTTAGCTCAATAGCGTCGTCAAGAAGCACAATCACAAATAATCCGCGCCGGCATCCAAAGCCGGCTTAGCCAGCCCCGCAGAACGGCCAAACTCAATGGATCCTCTAAGTCACCACAACTTGATGATTAATCACCGTCGCACGCTGCACCTTCAACCGTCGCTCGTAGATACTTACTATGACAGAGAGCGCATCAAAAGGTAGCAGCGTATTTTCTAGCTTGTCGACCTCGCAAGCGCGAACCTCGACGCCCCACCGCCGTAACCGCTTTACCAATCTTCCGATTTTGAAACCGAGGACCATTTGGTTTGTAAAGCCCCTATAACATCTAGCCAAGAGGCTACCGGCTCGGATTAGCTAACAAAACAGGAGTAGAGACACGAGCGAAAACAAACATACGTATACTTTGATACGCCCCATATTCGACGATTTGTAGAGGATGAGATGAGTTCCGCTTCACACGTAGCATTCGTAGGCCTAGGCTATATCGGCCTCCCCACAGCAGTAGTTATGGCCAATTCTGGATTGGAAGTCACAGGTGTTGACGTAAATGCTGCCAATGTTGAAAAGATTAATCGAGGCGAAGTAACCATAATCGAGCCGGGCCTTGAAGATGAGCTTAAGAAGGCTCTCGATTCTGGACGATTCTCTGCCAGCACTGAGCAAGTTCATGCGGACGCATACATTATTGCTGTCCCGACTCCATTCACTGACGGCCATGCCGTCGATATGAAATACATTTATTCAGCCGCCGAAGCCATCGCTCCTCAGCTTGAAGGAAATGAGCTCGTCGTCCTCGAATCGACTTCCCCTCCGCTAACCACTCAAAAAATGGCACAACGAATCCTCGACTTGAGGCCCGATCTCCGTGCTGATAAGGAAGGTACTGACCCAACAGAGAAAACCGTCTACTTCGCGCACTGTCCAGAGCGAATTCTTCCCGGTAAGGCAATGGAAGAGCTGCGAACGAATGACCGGATTATTGGCGGACAGACCAGCGAAGCGACGCGTCGCGCCAGCGAAGTTTACGCTAGCTTTTGTGAAGGGGAGCTACTCCCGACGAACGACGTAACCGCCGAGATGGCAAAATTGACCGAAAACTCGTTCCGCGATGTCAACATCGCTTTCGCAAATGAGCTTTCGCTAATCGCAGACAACCTTGACATTAATGTTTGGGAACTCATCGAGCTAGCTAACCACCATCCACGGGTTAACATTCTTCAACCAGGCCCCGGAGTTGGCGGCCACTGCATCGCCGTAGATCCATGGTTTATTGTGTCAAGCGATCCGGAAAACTCGAAGCTCATCGGTACCGCGCGCCGCATCAACGACGATAAACCTGAGTGGGTCATTGACAAGGTCGTTGAAGCATTTGAAAAGTCCGAGGGCAAGGAGCTTGCAATCCTGGGATTGGCTTTTAAGCCAGACATTGACGATCTTCGAGAGTCGCCAGCCCTCGAAATCGCGAAAAGAATCTCAACTCAGTTCGAGGACACTCAAATTGATGTCGTCGAACCAAATATCCAATCGCTTCCTGATTCACTTTCCGGTTTCGATAACGTAGAACTCAAACCACTAGAACAAGCTGTGGATTCTGCCGACGTTGTCCTTCTCCTAGTCGACCACCGTCAGTTCAAGGAATTCGATGCTGAAAAGCTGAAGACCAAGACTGTAATCGACACTAAGGGTCTCTGGCAGTAGTACTAAGCCCGAAAATTGAGACGAAAGTAGCCACAATGACCGTAAGGCCATATCCGTTTGGATTCTTAGTCAGCGACAAACCCATTGCAGACCAAGAAATTGTCCTGCCCCATTTCAAGAAAATGGATGCTTGGGACGATTTGGAAGTCTACGTCCAACCGGACGAACCAGTTCAATTGATCACAGGCAATGATGCAAACATACTATGGTTCGGTCATGCTGCTTTCGTCGGAGATGATGAGGCCCGAAAGCCCTTTATCGACGAAGCATATGAGGCAGTTTCTTCAAGCTGGCAGGCATTTCACGAATTCCTAGATCTGGTAGTAGGCCGTTGGGCAGCTTTAATCGTTAAAGACGGAAAGGTTTCTGTCTATAATGACACGCTGGCCAGCCAACCCGTTTATATCGCGCGCGACGAATCAATCCTTTTCGCATCACATCTGCCGCTTCTACACCGCGAACTGAACGCGCGAACGGGCCAAGTCGAAGAACTAATCAACCTAGGTCAATATAAGCTTTGGGATCAAACTGAGGATTCTCGAATTTCGGCTCTGCCTCCGAATTTCTTCTTCGACTTTACACAGAAGAAATTAAAGAGGTTCTATCCGCATAAGGCTCTTGCGGCGCATAGTCTTCCGTTCGAGGAAGCGATCAACACCTCGATTCAGCTTGCCATCCGTTCTGTCGAACACTGGAACGGCCTTAACTACAAAGTCTACTGTGCTCTGACAGCCGGAATGGATACACGAGTCTGCGCAGCCTCCGCGTTGGCAGCGAATGCGAACTTCAGTTTCGTCACCTATGGAAGTAACGAAGCACCCACCCCAGAGGACGGGAATACAAAGAAATCTTACAAACAAGATGTCCAGGTTTCGGGTGATATTGCTGAGGCCTTCAATAAGGAACACATAGTTCTGGCAATGGAGGATGTTAAAGACTTTCCCCTTTCTGCTAAGGAAAAGGAAATACTTCGAGAAAATACGGTCGGCAAGCATGCTTTGAACTTCCAAGGCCTTTATGAAAACTCTCTTGGCGCCCAACCTGCAATCTGCTTTGTAGGCACCGGATTTGAGTCCTTTAGGGATTATTTTTCTCAATCTAGAAGGCCTTCAACGGAGTTTGAAAACTTTTCTCGGATCGTAAAAAACCTTGGAGGCTTTTCCAAGGAAGGTAATCAAACAAGCTTCACCATAGATACAGCCAGAGAGCTTTGGGAGACTTTTGATGTACAGTCGGTCAAAAAATACGGCTATCCAGTCGCGAACGCACTGTATCAAGAACTTCGAGCTGGAAGGTTCCAATCAGAAGCCATTAATTGCCAAGCCACCGCTTTCCTGCCTATAAACCCAGTGGCAATTCGAAAGTTTTTCGAACTAGCTCAGGCTCCGTCCTTTTACGACCGCAAAAACGCCGTCTTCGCAAAATCCTTCATTCGAAGTGCATTCCCTCCTTTGACAACTTTCCCAGTTAATGGCCAAGAATTCTCAATTGAGTGGAGTACGCACGTCGACGGCGGAAAGGTCTATAGCAGAACAGCCGAGGGCCTCCCTGCTGAACAAGAAAGGCAGGACATCCCAGACTTAATCCAGCTTAGGTCCGAAAACCTGTACAAAGGCGGTGAGCAATTCTTCCGCAAGCCCTTTAAGACGGAAATGGGCTCAATTCGTATTACTTTTAGCAATCACTACAACATCGGCCGTGATGCAAAAAACGTCGTAATTTTTATTCGGGTAAATGGAGAAGACCTTTACACTCTTCCAATTGGGAAAAGAAATGACCCTTGTACCGTCTCAATTGATGGATTGAAACAAGGGGACGAAATCGACTTAGGGATCAGGTCTACACGTACTAATGGTCCAGCTTGGAAGAATGTAAGCCTTTTGAAACTAACTGAGTGGCAGGAATGCAAATCTGACGCCCTTCCGCCGCAGCTCTTGGTTGCATCAACTAGAAACTTTTCTCTGCCAAATCCCGACTAATTGGCACCTGTTAACACGTTGTACGATGATTGGTTCGTAGAGAACAAGTCCTCAATTGTTCTCTACCCATGACCCCAAGACCGCACGGATGCAACTAATTTTAGTCTTTGGCGCAATGCCAGCTCCAGATGTCGTAGGCAGTCTCTGCTCTGCCTTCTAGGCTAGCCAGTTTCGCTATTCTTCTTCGGTCTGGAGCCTGACCCACGAACTACTTCACCATACTGCAGCAAACGCCCTAGAGCATCTCCCCTAAAACAGGAGACCCAACTGTCAAATCAATTTAGAAATTTACTTACTTGAGAGTCGAACAAAATAGACGGCTTTTTGTAAACACCTTTAACACCGCAAATCAGTTCCTCGGCAGATTCAAAATTCTTTCGAGCCATCCTCGCAGTCCATTTATTGTATAGGAGTGTAATTGTCGTTACATCTCCATCAGCGATAATTTGCCCATCGTGTAGCCAAACTACCCTTGTACACATACTTTTGATTGAGGACATGGCATGGGAGACTAGGAAAATGGTTCCGGCATTAGTCAGGAAGGTGTTCATCCGCTCTTGCGCCCGTTCAGTAAATGATGCGTCACCTGTACCTAAAGCTTCGTCAATCAGCAACAATTCACGCTGCACCGCAGTAGATATAGCAAATTTCAGCCTGGCCCCCATTCCAGAAGAATAGGTCTTCATAGGTCGATCAACCGCCTTGCCTATCTCGGCGAAATCAATAATTTCGTCTGTAAGGCTATCGATTTGGTTTTGATCTACTCCTTGAGCAAGTAATCCGAGCCTAATATTTGTTCTTCCGGGAAGCCTAGGTTGTAAGGCTGCCGATACATTTAGAAGCGTCGGTGTCGAAGAGAGTAGTATTTCTCCTTCATCAGGGGCTTCGTTTCCCGCGATCAATCGCATCAACGTAGACTTACCCGAACCGTTACGTCCGAGTACGCCGATGCATTCACCCTTCTTGGCATACATCGAAACTCCGTCAAGGGCGCGTACAAAGTCGCCTTCACGCTCATTAGATAACTGCGGTCTGCGAAAAATACTTCTTTTATTATCTGCTCGATAGTATCGCGCAACATCCCGTACAATAACGCTTGGTTTATCTAACGTGTACATATCGGTCTTCAGCTCTCCAGAAAAAAATAAACCCAACTACAGCCGTACCAACGGACCAAAGAACAAGTGTTAACCACTCCATAGCATTTGGACAATGCCCGTACATAACAACACCCCTAGCTGCCTGAAGAAACTGGTACGCAGGGTTTGCTTGCATCACCTGCTGGACCTCAGGAATACGCGCATATCGTTCGACCGAGAAAAACACTCCTGATACATAAAACCAAGCACGGTTAACGAAAAACACGACCTTTTTAGCATCAGGAAGGAAAGCAGTCACTCGCGCTGAAATTAAAAGCAGCCCGAACGAAAATATGTGAATAAGAAAATAGATCGGAATTATAAGAATAATCGTCCACTTAGGCCAAGTTCCCCATTGAAAAGCTAATGCAGCCACTACAGCAAGCAGCCCTGGAATGAGGTTACTAATAAAACCTCTAATGGCTTCACCGACCACTAACGATACCCTAGGAAATCTAAAGGTCCGCATCATTGCTTTTGATCGCTGGACCAACCCCGAACCGCTTCCAAGCCCGCGCGACATCATTGAGAAATAGGTTAAGCCGATGATCAAAAACCCTACAAAATTGTCGACTCCCCGAGATGTCCGCAATACTAATCCAAACATGAGTCCGTACATCGCGATACGCAACAATGGTTCAAGCAGGTTCCAAAGACGCCCCAAGAACATATCATCATTGTCAGCTGAAGCCTTGAATTTAGCATGCTCATAAATAAAATTCCGGTAATGCCAGGTCTCCGAAATATAAGCGGCTAACGACTTTCTTTTATTGCTTGCAGACAGCCCCTCATCGGGCACCAGTACGGTGTACCTCTGTTTTGGAGCTGCATCTTGAAGGAAGCGGATCGCATCAGCTTCTTGCTGATCAGCCATTGATCTCCCTCTTCTGAATCCTACTGGATGTTCCCTATTGAGAACCTAACAAATACCCTTAATCCTATCACTGGCGCCTGATCCAGAAGCAGGGCGAACACACAGCCATCTTGACTTCTTAAGCATCATAAAGCCTATAGATTTCTTCTAATACTTTTTCCGCATAGATAAGATTATCGCCCTGAAGACTATCAAGTTTCGGCTTATACACTTCAGACATTGTTGGTTCGAGTTGATACTTTCTAAACCGCTGGATTAGGCCATATTTTCTCAAGAGTTTTGATTGAGCTCTCTCTCGAATCAACGCCTTGGAAAAATACTCCGACCCTATTTCATTGGTGACTGAATCATTTCGTTCAGCGTAATAGACAATGTAGGGGCGTGAGCACAATACGATACGGTTTGCTTTCAATAATATTTCCCAGCCGAAAACTGTATCCTGCCCGACAGCGCCTTCTATAAACCTCAAACCGCAATTCTGGAGGAACTGCAAGTCAATCACCGAGGCCTGAGTCGAAATAACGGGGAAACGATGCGCTTGCTGCAGTAGCGACTTGGGGTTTGATAAAATTTTTCGTCTGCGAAAAGTATGGCGTGAATTAACGCTTAGACGCTTCCCTACTTTTAGCTGATACCCTGTTGCCGCCTCGGGGCGCTTCGAGCCAGAATAAAATTGGCGGAGCAGTTCGTCGTAGCCACCCACAGAAATTTCATTGTCCGGGTCAAGGAAGGAGACGAGGCCTGAAGTTGCCTTACATAGGCCTTTATTACGAGGAACCGACGCAGAACCACTGGGTGTCCCTTTGAGCCTGATTACTTCTACATTTTTGATGCCGGATTCAAGTTCAGTCAATATTTCTTTTGTTCTGTCATCATCCGAAGCGTCATCCACTATCAGAACGCGCATTCTTTTCCACGCATTGTTTGCCACAAGACTCGGAAGACACTTAGCGAGTAAGAAAATGCCGTTGTTATGGACTGGAACAACAACGTCTAACACACTTGGCCCCAGAGAAATAGCTTGGGAACAACTTCTTACCTCGTCCCAAACTGCTTTGTTTCGTCGTTTAACTGAACCTGCCCGAGCACCGTTGTCGCCGATAAGCCTACTTTGTTCATACCAAAGTGCGCACTGTCTAAACGCACAGATCAGCTCCAAATTCTCCCCAAGGTCCGAAGTTAACTTACCGGAGAATGGCATCCTCACACTGGGAAAGCGATTGAAAAGTTGCTGACTGTAAAGTCTAGTCTCGACTTGTCGTGACGCCTCTATATCGGAGGACACCGCCTTTAAAAGCTCCCGGCCAGACTCAGAACCATGGACATACGACTGCCTTGAAATTGAGCCCAGAAGCAACGCATACATTTTCAATGCGACCCTATGCTGAAGTAGTCCAGCGGTTGAAAGAAGAACCTTAGGATTCATATGTGATCCACATGCGAGTTGACGAACAAATTTCATTCGCTACGTAATCGCTCTAGTTCTCGATTGATCTTCTGGATAGTATAAGGCTTTCCGAGAGGATTGTGCCCCATGTTCACATCATGATAGAGGTTAAAGCTGAAAGTTGGCTTCTTACCTAATGACTCGAAGTCCTCCAGTCTCGACAAGATTGGCTTTAGCTGCTGTTCAACGTCTCCGGCACTAGCAATATTTAAAAGAACTTCAGTTTTCGGAACATAACCAACATGTTCGAACAAATCTATCACATTTACTCGCCAAGGCTGCCGTGTCCGCACCTCTTCGATTTCAGAGCCATTAAAAACATCTCTAAGAAGAGCATTTACAAAGCGTTCGTTGTACAAAGACCAGTCAAGCTGAGGATTGTTTACTATGGCTGTGCTACCCCGGTCTTTAGCAGCACAGCAAACGGCTTGGAAGCCACCAGCAGAACTTCCATAGTGTACGGTCTTATCGGAGTCTGCTAAGTCGAAGCGCTCGCGAAGTGCCTGAATAACGTCGTAGTAGGCATCAATTGCCCACTCCTTTTCGGAATTCTGCGCCCATCCAATCTGTAACCGCTCGTGTTTTAGCATCGTCGGGTCAGCAATTTGGACTACCGTTGCCTCAAATTCATCCAACCATGACGATCTTTGAAAAACAATACCGTCAGGAGCCTTCGATCTCTGGATAGCTCCGTTATAAGTGACCAGCAAAGTATCACTGTTGTTCTTCGCCTGACTTAGAAGAACGGGGACGCGGCAGGACCCGACTGCGACTATAAATCGAGATTCACCACGCTTCCCTCCTTCCAGCTCCTGGTCAGATATTTGGTTGATCTCATCAAGACTATAAGTTTTCAAAACCACTCACCTCGTATACTCGACAAGTTGGGAGTACTTAGCCGGCTCGAGTGCCGCATTTGGGTAGAACAGACGCACACCATACATGATTCCAACGGGTGCAATTTCCTTGAAACCCGAAATCGACGAAACCCGTTCCTTGCACCCAGCTTCAACAATCAAGAGTGCACTGTGCCGTAGATAGTTTCTCGACAAAAGTAGTCCTCGCTCCGAGTTAAAACTGTCTCCGTCAACGATGACTAAGTTGACCGAACTTTCTTCTAGTAGATCTGAAGAAAGATTGGTCCACTTTTCAGTATCGATCTTCAATTCTCGACTAAATCGCTCACACCATATGTCTGTAGTTAAGACTAGGGTAGGGCCCATCCATTTGACGACCTTGTCAATAGATACCAAGGAAGCCAATGGGATACCATCTTCCGTGGGCCGATATTCATTTATTTCGCATATAAACGATTCAATTTGACTCGGCAATTGCGATTCAGTCTGGCGGAGACTTTCAACTTCGTCAGCTTTGACATGTTCGGTCGACGCATGGCTAGAAAAGCTATCAACTTTTTCTTCTAATTTGACGATTCCGCTATTCAGCTGACGCTGTACCTTTTCTATTTTGCGAAATGCCTTGAAGCTGCCCCTTTCAGTTGCGCGCAACACGACGATGAGCCCTAAAGCCACTAGGACAGCCTCGATATAGAGCAAGGAGACACTTTTCAAGACAATGCCTGCAACAGCGCAAACAATGGACAATATGAGTATCAGAAAAAGCAACAACTGACGGCGTGAAAAATTCTTCATATTTCTCCTAAGATACTGATGGATAGACAATATCGCCGCGGCGATGAACCTGCACTACATCGGTTAGAAATGGCAAGTGCCGGAAAGGCGATGCGGTAGCTCTAATTTCACGCGCCATGGTTGCTGCCACCCAATCCCAGTTGTGTTCCTCGGTCACTACCGCACTTGCGAACTTTGAAAGTGCAATTTGCTTTTCCCGATTTCCTAAAAGATCCGAGATCTTGTTGAGTAGCTCTTCCGGTTCGCCTTGTTGAAATACAACTGCAGCCTTCCCCCCACGTGAAACTTCCGAGAGCGCAGAAACTGAAGATACAACGAGGGGCCTCCCCGCAGCCATTGCTTCGAACGGCTTTAACGGAGTTACGTTTTCGGTAGCAGGAGTTGACAGTCGTGGAAGAACGATTAGGTTTGTATCTTCAAAAACCCCCACCGCTTCGTCTGCGGAAACTGGGCCCGGTATATCCACCAGATCCGAAACGTCTAACTCTCCAGCTAGGCTTCTGAGCTTTTCCAACTCAGCACCCTTGCCTACGATTCTTACGCGAAGAAATTTTTGCCGTTGCTTTCCCAAAGCAACAGCTCGAATAAGGGTTTCAAGTCCTTCATAGTCGACTAGAGACCCTACGTAGCCTACGTCGTACTTAAATTTTTCCTTCTCCTCCAACGGAGTGATGTGAACAAACTTTGACGTGTCGACAGCGTTGGGTACCAGCCCGATGTCGAGTCCATGCTCGCTCCGGTCATCTAACAACTTCGCCATGGAGCTATTCATAGTGACTACACGATCAGCGAATCGACAAGTGGTGTCTTCCATGCGCTCAATTCTTTGGGCTTTGCCAGCTTGCCCTCGACCTTCAAACACAAGTTCCCAAAGGCCTGAAACTTCATACAGCACCGGCACCCCCAATTCATGGGCTGCAATCAATGCTGGGAGCGCAATAAGGTATGTGGACCGAACATGTACCACATTGGGCCGCTCCACTAAGAACACCTCTCGGTACCAGTCGATGGCCTTAAACATGTACTCAAATTCGCCGCTTTTGCGAGGGAAGTCCGCCGGGAGATGCCTATACTCCACGCCGTCAACTTGATCGACCGGAAAAGGAAAATCTTCTTTGGAGTTTACTCGTTCGGAATAGAAACCCGGCCGTGTATATGCCCGAACATTGATTCCGTTGCGCATCAGCCCCTTAAGCAGTCCCTGCGCTCTTCCTGTATAGCCACCAGTATGATTCGGCAAGCTCGCGTGAAGAATGGTCACGACTTTGATGTCATCCATTCCCTCAGAAGCAGCTTGTTTCTCACCCTCCCCAAGAGCACGAGTACGCTCAAGTAGTTTGAGTGCATACCTCGACTCCCTGATTGCTCCCCTAATGTCTTTTCGCTTGAATCGGCTCAGCTTCTGTCCAGCAACGAATTCAAAGTCAGCCTTATTCCAAGCATCAATAACTTTAGACATCTTCCTGCCCTAAAATTCCTAAGATTCAGTGGTTAGTTCTCGGTATAGCATAGCCAATTTTCTAGAATTAGCTTCCCAAGTTCTTTCATCAAGCCATGACTTCTCGGCCGTCAATGCCGCCGGGTCTTTGATAGCCTCACGGATTCCGACTGCGAGATCAGAGGGGGAATCTGGCGGAACGAACATAGCAAATCCCCCAGTAACCTCTCTGAGAGCAGGCAAATCCGAACAAACGACAGGTGTACCTAAAGCCAGGGCGTTTAAGATTTTAATGGGAGTAACGTTTCTTGTGACAGTGGAGTCTTTTCTTGGAACCACAAAAACGTCAAAAATTGAATACCAGCCTTGGATTTCGTTTGCGGGCTGCTTCCCCGCAAAATACACTCGGTTGCTCACTCCTAAAGACTTGCAAAGAGTGAAGAGTCTTCTGCGATCCTCTCCATCTCCCACCAGAACTACTTGAATATCATCATCGAGAAACCGTACAGCACGGATTAATGTCTCAAGGCCCTCATATGAAACTAGTGAGCTAATAGTCCCAACAATCTTTTTGTTTTGGAACCCCAGTTTCCGGCGTATAGCAAAGGCACTACTTGAATCAAGCTTCATATGCCGATCAACGGCATTTGGAACTATGGTCACTTTGCTCTCAGAAACCCCTGATTGGACGAGATTCTCTTGAGACAATTTGCTAAGTACAATCACCGCACTTGCCTTTTTCGCAGCTTCCAACTCACGACTCTGGGATTCGCGGTAGTAGAAGGATCTCTTCGCTTCTGGTGCCAATGAGTCTGGGAATTTGGACAACCACGTATTATGCGGCTCACCACGCATCTCGTAAATCCACGGCACCCCCAGTTCGTATGCCACATCAGAAATCAAAGCTGCATTTTTGAAATCAGAAGTTGTTTGAATAACTGCTATGTCCTGTTTCCTACAGATTTCAAGAAGCATTTTCTTGGCTAGGTCATATTTCTTCTGCTCGCCGAATGGCCAAATTTTAGGAATGAGTGGCACTAGATAAGGCGCACATTTGCTGGAATCTGGGACTTTTCCTATTACCAGTGGATACCCCAACCTGCTCACCACGGAAAGGGCCTTTACTTTTCCTCGGAGAGAGTTAACCAACGCTGCTGTTCGTACAGTGTACCCAGACTGCGTATAGGGCGACGCGTTGTTGACATAGTACAAAAGGCTAATTTCTCGTCCACAGGCAACTCGCTCTACCCCCTTGTGGATCTTGAAATCAAATTGCTTTCGCTTAGTTCTCACGAGAAAAAGCTTGTGAGAGTGAAGGAACTTCTTTACTAAGGGGAGCTTCGAATATGCAGACTCAAACTCTTCATAGTTTCCAGTTTCCACCAGAAAATATAGGGACTTACCTTCAAATGACTTGCTAGAACCGAAAATATCGAAGGGTCTAAATTTCCTTTGTCTTACAGCCTGATACCCCAAAAACCGCTGCTTTGCTTGATGTATGAAATGTCCAGGCTCCAACAGGAACTTTTCTACCGCAAAGGGGATTACCACCGCGCTATAGTTTAACCATCTGAGGACCTTCTTCATTTTAAGTTCTCAATCCACTCAACCAATTTTTTAACTTCGCCGGGAACTACGGTTTCCCGTTGTGATTCCACCCAAATGCTCCCTTTTGTTGTAATCGAAAGCCGAGAGGGGTTTTTATACAAAGCAGTCCAAAGATCAGCAAGCTCATATGGATTTTCAGGCGAAACGGTATCACCCGCTTCGAGAAACTTAATAATTCGAGCAGTCTCACCTTTAACAACACCAGAAATATGGATTCCTACCGACATTAACTCGTAGGTCTTGGAGGGAACTGCTCTATCTAGCGGTTCCCAATCGGTTAAATGAACTAGGGCAGTATCAGCCCACTCGTAGAATCCCACAATCTCCGCAGCGGAACGCACCTGGTAGAAACTAGCGTTTACTTCCTTCAGACCTGCATAAGTCTGAAGATCTCTTACTGCGGCACCCCCACCAACGAAGACAAGTTCAACTGGGGTTCCTTGATTCTGTGCAATTACAGCCGCATCAACCGCATTTCTCAGATTTTGCGCTCGCCCCAGCGTTCCAGCATAAAGTACTCGCAGCGAATGGGCGTCAAAAGAATGCCTTTTAACTTCCTTCGGCACGCTGGCTGGAAAAACGTTTCTAATTGTTGTGATCAATTGCTGACGTTTACCGGTCAGCCGACTTGACCGCTTGTTCCGTAATTGTGCTCCGAGATCTTCGGAAGTGACCATGATTGCGTTGGCGCGCTCAAGTAGCGCGGTTAGCCCCTTTTCGATTAGCCAACTTAGGATACGAATCGGACCCAAATTAAGAACTTTTTCATGCCTCGACCGAGTTTCCAACGCTCGATTCCAATTTCGATGCTCTTTCATGAGGTCCGGCCAAGCATCTCGAAGATCAATCACGTACGGAACTCGAAGTACTCGCGCCACAAGGAAAGATACAACGGCAGTCGGCAATGCAGGAACTGTGCCAACTACTGCATCTACATTACGGATTCGCCCCCAATTCCTAGCCACCGTAATTAACGCCCCTGCAGCAATAAAAGCCTGCGAAAACGCACGGCCCGCCAAGGATTCTCCGGCATAAAGAAAGGGACTACGGTAAATTACTTCCCCTGCCGGCCCAGTTTCAATTTGAGCGTTTGGAAGGAAGGACTTCAAGGAGTCTCTAAATCCAAGCTTCCGCCGATAGTTTGGCGGGGGCGCTACAACCGAGATATCACCACCAATTTCGGAGAAAATATTACTCAACCATGTCCAACGCCGCTGCGGGACACCATTCTCTGGATACCAAAACTGCGAAAGGACAAGAAGCCTCATCTGTCCGCACCTCCAATTTGAGCAATATCTATTCTGACATCGTACATCAGACCTATAAGAACATGTGCACGTTGTCGTCTCTGAAATTTCTAGAGTGTAGCAACCAAGCACGAAAGGACAATTAGAAAATTGTGCCCTCTACCTGCTGATTTGTCACTACAGCAATGTTGCCTATATAGTTAATTCTCGTTGCACAGAGAACAGCGAGTTCGAAGTACAGCATACGCATATTCCTCCATAGCTCAGTTGGCAGAGCATTCGACTGTTAATCGAAGGGTCACTGGTTCGAGCCCAGTTGGAGGA